>JGI20151J14362_10000197_pt1 | contig 44057 bp, 32 predicted proteins | sample COG_01_FD_14362 | JGI IMG/M metagenome (IMG submission 14362)
CCCAACTAGTCAACCATTTAACATCTAAAGGACTCCTTGATAATACCATCATCATCATAACCAGTGACAACGGTATGCCTTTCCCCAGAGCAAAGGGTAATTTATATGATTTAGGGACTCGTGTGCCTTTGGTCATATGGTCTGGAAGGAATGTTAGGCAAGAAGGATTTCGCAATAATCGGCTGGTCAGCCTGACCGATTTAGCACCTACGTTTTTAGATTGGGCCGGATTGGAAATTCCAAAAGAGATGACAGGTAAGAGTTTGGTTAAATTGTTGGAAGACTCTTCTTATAAACTCAGAGAAGCAATTTTTTTTGGTCGCGAACGTCATGTTCCTGGACAAGAAAATGGAGACTGGGGAGGTTATCCCATGCGGGCTATTCGAACACAGGAGTACCTATTGATCAAAAATTTTTCTCCTGATAGATGGCCTGCAGGCACGCCTAATTATGAAGAAGCTTCTTTTTTCCCTTCTTACTATTCAGATGTAGATGGAGGGCCTACTAGAGCATACATGATCTATCATCAGAAAGATGATATGGAGCATCAGCGATTGTTTGAAAAAGCCTTTGGCAAAAGACCAGCCTTCGAGTTGTATGATATCAAAAAGGACCCCTATCAGTTAGAAAACATTTTCGATAACCCTACATCTTCAGCCATCAAAATACAACTTCAAAACTTACTGAGTGCTGAATTAATTAAAACCGAAGATCCACGTCAAATCACAAATGGAGAAATTTTTGAACAAAATAATTATGATGGTGGTGCACCTTTTCCCCCAGATTTTGTCAGACAAGGCAATCGGTATGCGACTATAAGAATGGATAGCTTTCCTTCCAAATGGGTAATTCCAAGACCCATTGAGGTATTATTTCCAGTCAATGTTTCTTATAGTGACCGATTTCCGGTCATTTATATGCTTGACGGGCAGAACATCTTTCATCCAAATAATGCAGGATTTGGTAAGAAGGGATTAGAAAGAGGTTGGGATGTTGATTTTATTTTAGACAGTTTAAATGAGACAGGCTTTAACCAAAAGGCCATTATTGTAGGCGTTTTTAACACGGGCATAAGGCGTCGAGCTGAATACATGCCTGAAGAGCCTCGGGAAGAGGTATCAAGAAGGCTGAATTTAATGGGAGAGGATTATTTCAGCAATATTCCTCTGCATTCTGATAATTATTTGAGATTTATGGTAGAGGAGTTAAAGCCTTATATTGATACTCATTTTAAAACATTAGCCGATCGGGAGCATACCTTTATTGCGGGCTCTAGTATGGGAGGCATAATTTCTGCTTACGCCATCAGTAAATACCCAGAAATATATGGTGGCGCTGCCTGTTTGTCTACGCACTGGCTACCCTTGGAGGGGGTATTTGTTGATTATTTTGAAAAAAACCTTCCAGATCCGACAACACATAAGCTGTATTTTGACTTTGGGACAAAAGGCCTTGATGCACGTTATGTGCCTTATCAAAAGGAAGTAGACCAAGCGATGCATCGTAAGGGGTACAAAAAGGGTATAAATTGGATCACTAAAAAAGTTTCTGGAGCAGATCATAGCGGAGCCGCTTGGCATCGACGGTTTCATGAGCCGTTAATTTTTTTATTATCAAATAATTAACGGATATACTAAACTATTTATAAAGGGATCTCTCAAATGCATGAGCTGTTGGGGTCCTACATCAAATGGAGCTGAGGTAGAAAGGTGAAATTATTTTTGGGTGATATAGGGCTTTACAATGCTGACCCAAAGTGCATACCCTTTCTCATTCAAATGTGTGCCATCATAAGTGAGCAAAGGGCTCATCAATCCATCTTCGGCAGCAAAATGTAGGTAAAGATCAATCAAATGATAGGTCCCATCTGATTGATGCGTTTTCATTGCGTTATTCACCATTTTTACATTCTTATTGATAAAATCTCTTGCCGTTGGTAAGAGTGTTTGAACGTAAATCTGTGTATTGGGTAATTTTTCATGGAGCAAGGTCGTAATTTTAAGTAAATTTTCGACCACATAATCTGGTGAGGGGATTTCCTTTTGATAGTGCAGGTTAAATAAGTCATTGATGCCAATCATGACAAAAATGGACGTAGGTTTATATTTGATTAATTCCCCAAGTCTTAAAAGAACCCCATCAGTAACATCTCCAGAAATACCTCTATTTTTCGCATTATCAATGCCTAATTTAGCTCCCCAATCTTTACCTCCCTCAGTGATACTATTACCTATAAAAACGATATCTCCCATTGATAAGGGATGCTCCTTAAATTCTTTGATCCTTTCTTTATAATGATTTTCTGTCCATTCAGTATGGTATACTACAACAGTATTTTCTGGGGGATAAAGCAGCTCTAAGGTGGATTGGCTTACCGCATATTCAGTATCTATTATGAGGGTTAAAAAAAATAAAAAAGGATAGACTTTTTTATCCATGATTAAGAATATATTGTTTTTTGTCAACTTAATGACGAATTATGGGGAACTTTCCCCCAATTGTATCTGACATTTTAGAGTCATATCTAAAAACAGTATCATTTAGGGGGAAAACACTTTAGATACGTCATGTAAATGAACAATATGAAAAAATATTTTCATTTATCTTTTTTTCTTCTGACTATTATTTCTTTCAGCTGTGGCTCTGATAAGGGTCCTGGTATTAATAAAGATAATTTACAAAAATATCTTCATGTCCCTTCTCCTTCTTGGCAAGATCAAATCCTCTATTTTATCGTGACCGATCGATTTATGGATGGAGATTCAACCAATAATGATCAAGGTGCAGGTGAGTATAAAAAAGGAGATGGAGCTTATTGGAATGGAGGGGATCTTAAGGGGATTACGCAAAAGATTAATTATATTCAAGAGCTAGGTGTAACAGGAGTTTGGATCACACCACCAGTAGCCAATCAATGGCGAAATCCACAACATACAGGAACTGGAAATCATGGATATTGGGCGAGTAGATTAGATCAAGTAGATAAACACTTAGGGGATTTAGGGGATTATAAGATGCTGTCGGCGACTTTGCACTCCAAAGGAATGTATCTTATTCAAGATGTCGTAGTAAATCATTTTGGAGATTATTATACTTATGATGGGCCCTATGACCCAAAAGATGTATCAAAAAACTTTAAGCTGCATGACGTTGAACAGCCCATGCAATATCCTTTTAACCATAATGATGCCAGAGAAGAGGAAGACCGTGAACTGGGTATTTACCATTTTGCACCAAATTTCACTGACCATTCAGATACGATTCAAAAAACACAATTTCAATTTGCAGATTTGGATGACCTCAATACGTCCAATCCTTTGGTTCGTGATGCTTTGAGAGAGAATTTTGGCTACTGGATTACAGAGGTGGGGGTTGATGGATTTCGATTTGATACACCTCATATGGTCGAACATGATTTTTGGCATAGTTTTCTTCATAAAAAAGAGGGGGAGCATCTCGGTATTGATCTTTTGGCAAAGCAGCAGGGCAAGCAACATTTTTTAACTGCTGGAGAAGTTGCTTTTTTCCCAAAACCTTTTGATCATTCGGGAACGAAAGATGCACGAAAATATTTAGGAACTAAGAACAAACCTGAAATGAATTCGATATTAAATTTTCCATTAAACACAGCTATTAACCGAGTTTTTATTGAGAAAAAACCTACCAGTACTCTCTCTTTCAGGATCAAGAGTATCCAAGAAAATTTTCAACGGTCTGATCAGTTGCTTAATTTCATTGATAATCATGATGCGCCTAGAATCCTCGCTAAATCTGATCGTCAGACCATGAGACAAGCATTGTTGTTCATCATGACCATTCCAGGAGTTCCTGTAATATATTATGGAACCGAACAAGAGTTAAGCGGAATGCGTCAAACTATGTTTAAGGGGGGTACGGGATCACCCGACCGCGATTATTTTGATACAGAAAGTGACTATTTTAAATTTGTTCAGAGCCTAGTAAAATTAAGAAAGACAAACGAAGTGTTTCGAAGAGGCCAACTTAAAGTAGTAAGAGACAATTCTTATGGTCCTGGGTTATTCGTATACGAAATGAGATTAGATGATGTTTCTGCATTGATTTTGATTAATACTTCAGAAAAACTTCAATTGGTTGATGGATTAAGTGTACCCACATTTAATCCAGGAAATTATGTTGCCAAATACAGTATTGGAGCCCAAAATGAAATTTTATCGGTTTCCCATGATAGAATTATAGATATGATTTTAGAGGCTAAAAGTGCACAAGTTTATGTGAATACTGACCATTCGCAGACAAAGTTCGATTTGCATGGAACCATAGGGTTAAATAATGATTTTTCGGAAATTTTGACTACTTCAGCCATTCAATTAAGTGGAAAAGCAATGGGAGTCGAAAACATGGGTTTGGTAATAGATGGAGACTATGAGCATTTATTACCCATCACAAATAGGAATCAGAATAGCTGGTTCCACGATTTAAGCTTGAGTAATTTGATGAATGGAAAACACAGGATAACTGCGATTGGCTATGATGATAAGGGATCTTTAATAACCTCATCTAAATATTTTACTTTGGCCTTATCCACTAAACATTTATTCCATTTTGAGGATGAAATCCAAGATGACTACGGTCCCAATGGGGAATACACTTATCCTAGTCATAGAAGCTTTAGTCACCAACAAGATATAAAGGCTGTGGACGTCTCCCTTACCGGTAATAATCTAACCTTAGAAATTACTATGTCAGAAATCACTCAAATATGGATACCTCCAAATGGATTTGATCATGTGTTATTGAATATTTATATTGATATGCCCGATAAACAGGGAGTGAAATCTTTACCTTTTCAAAATGCTTTTTTTCCTAATCAGGGTGAGTGGGATTATCGATTTGCTTTGGGTGGCTTTGGAATAGAAGCATTTGAAGGTCATCCTCTAACTTCGGGTCCTGAAAAATTAGGAAAATCTATCATGACCCCATTTGTAAATGTTCATTATGAGCAAAATAAAATAAGTGTCACGCTTCCAGCTAAAATGTTGGGGAACCCGACTACATTGAAAAATACTAACCTATACATCAATACCTGGGGCGGAAGCGCCGTCTACCCTAGGACCATAGATAAGACGAGAACAACTTGGTCCTATGGGGGAGGGAATTCAAACAGTCCGAAAATAATGGATGATATTAACGTAATCACATTGGAATGAGAACTAAACAATATCACTGGATAACAACTTTTGTCTTTTTTTGCGTTTGCTTTTTGGCCTGTAAGCCATCCGTAGAAGAGATCACCCCACCTAATTTTATCATCATCTTTGCCGATGATCTGGGTTACGGTGATTTGAGTAGTTTTGGACATCCCACCATTCACACACCCAATCTTGATCAAATGGCCCAAGAGGGGATGAAACTTACGCAATTCTATGTAGCAGCCTCCATCTGTACTCCTAGTCGGGCAGGTCTGCTTACAGGGAAGTTACCGGCAAAAATTGGGATGGCTGGTGCGCGTCGGGTTTTGTTTCCAGACTCATACGGAGGTCTTCCAACCACTGAGCCGACCATCTCAAGTATGCTCAATAAAGCTGGGTATGCAACAGCATGTATTGGGAAATGGCATCTAGGACATAAAAAAGAATTTTTACCTACCCAACATGGTTTCGATTATTATTTTGGTATACCTTATTCCAACGATATGTCGCCACCTAACAATAATTGGGATTACGCCAAAGCTGCCTTTCCTCCATTGCCATTGATGGAAGGCACAGAAATTATTGAGTTGGAACCTGACCAAAGTCAATTGACGACAAGATACACAGACAAAGCGCTGGCATTCATCGATAAATATAAAAATAAGCCTTTTTTTCTCTATATGCCACAGACCTTTCCTCATGTGCCTTTGTATGTGGACAGTCTTGATGCAGGAAAAAGCAAAAGGGGTCTTTATGGAGATGTGGTTCAAGTATTAGATAAAAGTGTAGGTGCCATTTTGGACAAATTAAAGAAACTAAATATTCATGAAAATACTTTTGTCATCTTCACCAGTGATAACGGTCCTTGGGGTTGGGTAGGAATTAATGGAGGGTCAGCGGGACTGCTAAGAGGGAAAAAAGGCTCGCCTTGGGAAGGGGGTTTTCGCGTGCCAACCATTGCTTGGATGCCAGGAACTATCGGTGAAAATAAGATTTTTGATGGGGTAGGGAGTACGCTTGACTTACTACCTACATTCCTAGGTATGGCAGGTATTGAGTATCAAAAAGAGGAACTGGACGGGATAGATTTATCTGAGAGCTTTACCCAAGGGAAAGCCCTAGATCATCCCATTTACTATTACCAGCAACAAGAACTGATGGCCTTGCGGACGGGTGCTTGGAAAATCTTCATAAAAAACCCAAATCCATGGAAAGAGGAATTTACGGATGCTGATATGCCTCTATTGTACAACCTTGACCAAGATCCCTCAGAACAGTTTAATTTGGCTGATAAAAATGATCAAAAGGTTAATGAAATGATGAATATTGTGAATCTTCATATTGAAAAAACGAAGATTAAGCATTCTTTAATTGACTCAATAGCGCCAGCATATCAAGTCATCCACGATCGGTATCATTAACTATTTTTTCATGGACCAAAAATAAAAAATCATAGTTGTCTGATAGCCATATATTTAGTGAGTCTATTCCATTTAAAAAGAAGCTAATCTGATGTGTTTTTTAAGTAGGCACTTCTGATCAACAGAAAACCTAATAAAACAAAAGGAATACTCAAGAACTGACCTTGGTTCAAGACAAAATTATTTCCAAAGGTGACATTATTTTCCTTAATGACCTCTTGTAAAATTCTTGATCCAAAAATAAATAATAGAAACAGACCCCAAATTAAGCCATGTGGAGTTTGATCCTTTTTTTTACTCCAAACGAGCATAAGTATTAAAAAGGTTAACAGACACACGGCTGCTTCGTAAAGTTGACTAGGATGCCTAACAATCCCATCCATTTTAAAATAACCTTTATATCCTTGACTTGTTTTTATAACATTCATTCGACCGTCTTCAGTATGGATTAAGGTGGGAATTTTTTGTTTTTTTAGCAGCAGAGGTTTCACGTTTTTTATAAGAATATTTGTTGCTTGTTCCAGGCTGGATATGCGTTCATAAAGTTGGATTTCAAGGGTAAGCTTGGGATGATTTGTATTCAAATTGGCATCTTGATCTATTATTGAAATCATTTTAACTGCGGGGATACGATTTTTAATTTCCTGAATTTTTGTTCCAACAAAAACAACTCCAAAATTGGATCCTGTTGGGGTACCTATAATTTCACTATTCATGAAATTTCCGAATCTAATGAAGATGGATCCCAAAGCGACTACGATGGCCATACGATCTACAATTTGCAACCAACTGTGGCCTTGTCGATGATGTTTAGTGATTTGCCATTTTTTTCCTTTAAGTTCAATCTTATAAACATAAAAATAGAGGGCAATTAAGATTCCGATAGCACAACCATGAGAAGAAAGACCCCCTTCCCAAATTTTCAAAATATCGATGGGATTATTCAAATACTTAAAGGGTTCGTAAAAAACGACATGACCGATTCTTGCACCTATCACGGTGCCTACAATCATATACAGGAGCAAAAAGTCTAAATTATTTTTAAATCTTTTTTCTGTTTTGTAAATAGATATGATCACAAAACGGCTAACAATGAATCCTAAAGCGAACAAAAAACTATACCAAAAGATGGTAAAACTGCCAAATCTGAGAAAAATGGGATTGGGATTCCAAATGATGTAGCTAAACAGATTCAAGGGGTCAATTAATTTTTTTATTATCTTCCATAAAAATCCAAGTTATATATTTTCTAATAGAAGAAAATCTTTTTTTTCATTCTATTATTTTGGGGGATTGCTTCAAAAAAAACGTCCCTAACATGTAAATTAAAATTTTTGTTTTACATGTTTGATAGGTCTCATATTTCCGATATTTTTTTGCGTGTTTTAACATTTGAATCTTCTGAAAAAGATATCAAGGAGTTACAGTTATGGATTGATAAACAACCCGAAAATAGAGCGAAATTTAATGCCATACGTACCTATTGGTATGAAAACTTGCAAGAGAAGTCTCACGATAAAATGTTAAGTAATATAAAATCTAGAATTCAGGAAGATCAATCCCGAATGAACCCTATTTTGAAACCAAGGCGTATAATAAATTTTTATTTGACAAGAGCAATTAAAGTAGCAGCATCAGTGTTGCTTTTTGGGTTATTTGCTTACCTTTTTAATGTAGGCGTTACGACTGACTCAGTAAAAGATGAGGGGATTCAAGAATTAGTTACAAAAAAGAATCCTTATGGCCAGAAATCAACAATTTTTTTAAGTGATGGGTCTATTATTTACCTGAATTCAGGGAGTAGTGTCAGTTATTTAAAGGGATTCAAAAATGATAAAAGGGAAATTCAATTGACTGGAGAAGCTTATTTTGAAGTAGCTCAAGATATTAATCGTCCCTTCACAGTTATTGCGCATGGAGTTGCGACAACTGCTCTAGGTACAATGTTTAATGTTAATGCTTATTCAAATAACGAAGTAACTGTTTCTTTAGCAGAAGGCAAGGTACAAATTGAATTTCATAATGAACATGAAGGGTTTCAGGATCAATATCTAGTGGCTGGAGAGCAAGTGGCATACAATAGAGATTTAAAGACAGTTAAAAGAGGAATTTTTAATCCAAAAATAAATGCTTGGAAAGATGGTGTGTTATTTTTTGAAAATGCAAGTCAAAAAGAGGTATTTGAAGCATTAGAATTATGGTATGGATTAAGTTTCTTGATAAGTGAGCCTTTTAAAAAAGAATGGCGCATAAATGCGAGTTACGATAATCAAAGTTTAGGTTGGGTTTTGGGATCATTGGGCTATATTCAAGGATTTGATTTCGAAATATTAGATAAAGAAGTATTGATTAAAAATAAATGAAATAAAAATGTTCCCGTTTCAGATTCCTCAAAAAAAAATGCTACCTACCAAAATCTTACAATTTAGTATTCATCTAAAATACGGGATGGCCCTTTTCATCTGGCTTTCCCAGGGGATAGTTTTGGCAAAAGTGGATAATAGGGCACAGAATGAGAATTTTGAAAGTATTAAGAAAGTAAAAATTAATCTCATTTTAAAAGATGATGATCTTAGATCAACCTTTAAAAAAATAGAAAATATAACATCCTTTGTATTTGCATATGATGAGAAAGATGTTGCTATGAATCGATCTTTCAATGGCTCTTATGTAGACCAAACTGTTTATACAGTATTGGTAGATATTGCCAAAAAGTCTAATTTGAATTTCCGACAGGTTAATCAAAGTATTAATGTTCAAAAGAGTACCTCAGAACAGAAATTAGATCCTGTTATCTCTAAACAAGAGCGGAGTGTATCAGGAATTGTATACGATGAATTGAATGAGGGATTACCAGGTGTCAATGTTGTAATTAAGGGCACTTCCTCAGGAACTATTACCGACTATGAAGGGAATTACCGAATAACTATTCCTGATGAAAACATTACTTTAGTGTTTAGCGCCATTGGTTATGATGGTCAAGAGATCTTGGTTGGAGCACGATCGGTAATTGATGTTACATTGGGCGTTAATGTAAAAGAGTTGGAGGAGGTTGTAGTGATGGGATATGGCAATCAGATTAAACGTAAAATGACCAGTTCCGTTTCTAGGGTTAATGTAGAGAAGTTAAATTCTGCTGCTACTAACTCATTTGAGGGGGGGTTACAGGGAATCGTTCCAGGAGTCCAAGTTACCACAAGTAGTGCTCTGGGAGGGTCTGCTATCCGGGTACGGATCAGAGGAACATCCTCTGTGAGTGCAAATAGTGAGCCGCTATATGTTATAGATGGAATTCCCATTGAAAGTGGAGAAATAAGTACTTCTCAGCCCGGTGGGGGTATACAAGAGTGGAACTTGCAGCAGGCAGCCAATACAAATGTATTGGCCAGTTTGAATCCAGCAGATATTGAATCGATGGAGGTTTTAAAAGATGCTGCAGCAGCAGCAATCTATGGATCTCGTGGAGCTAATGGCGTAGTCTTAATTACTACTAAAAATGGAAAAGCCGGAGTTACTAAGGTTACTGTGTCCGGCTCCTTTGGATTATCCGAGGCTACCAATAGGATCAGCCTGTTAAATGCGGAGCAATATTTGACCCTAGCCAAGCAAGCGTGGTATAACTCTGGTTTCGATGTGGCTGATTTTTGGAATAACAGTGGTGTATTGGTAGATGGGCTTACCCAAGAAGAAGCAGAGCGCACAGATACGGATTGGGTTGATCAAGTGTTACAAGTAGGGCAAGTGGCCGATTACAACGTTTCTATTTCAGGAGGCAGCAAAAAAACCACTTTTTATTTAAGTGCAAACGTTAAAGACCAAACGACCATTTTAAGAGGAAATAAATATCAAAGATTTGGTACACGACTCAATGTTGATCATGAAATAAATGAAAAGTTATCGATTGGTGGACGTTTAATGCTTACTTATATCAATGACAAGCAAGTTCCGACCAATTGGGCAGGGGGGGTAAGTAATGTTTCAGAAATGCTTCCTATTTGGCCAGTGAGAAAAGAAGATGGGTCATATTTTAATGTTTCTGACGAACAACCAGTTGCGGGTGTAGACTTGAGAACAATTAATTTAAAAAGTAATCAAATCTTGGGTAATTGGTACTTCAAGTATAAAATTTTAGATGCCTTGAGTTTTCGATCAGAGCTCGGTAGTAATTTATTGTTCAATGATGATTTTCATTTTCGCAATGGTCAAATTACAAGCCATGGTAGATCTGTGGCGTCTACTGTGAATGGAAAACGTATGGGTTATAATTGGAAGAATATTGTGAATTACACAAAATCTTTTGGCCAGCATAATTTGGATTTATTGGGGGCATCTGAAATGCAATCTTATACGTCTAAATTGAACTCTGTATTTGGAGATACATTTATAAATTCTACCCTTACTAGGCCTCAAGATGCAGCAATTATAAATGCTTCTAATAGCGAATCAACTTATTCTTTTTTGTCTTATGTAGGCCGTGTAAATTATGATTTTCAAGCGCGTTACTTGCTATCCGTAAGCTTCAGAGCAGATGGCTCTTCTCGTTTTGGCCCAGACAATAGATGGGGATATTTCCCTGCAGTCTCATTGGGATGGGTATTAAGTGATGAAAACTTCTTTTCCACGCTGGCTACGACTGTAAATTTCTTCAAAATTCGGTTGAGTTACGGTTTGGTGGGTAATTCTGAAATTGGGGACTACTCATATCTTTCTACTTATGGGACGTCAACTTATGATGCCAATACGGGCTTGGGGATCTCTAATGTTGGTGATGATGAATTGGGATGGGAAACTACTTCTCAACTTAATTTAGGAATCACTTTCGAGATTTTAGAAGGAAGAATTAGTGGAGAATTTGACATCTATGACAAAACAACCAATGACTTACTTTTGCCTTTTCCAGTATCACAAATGACCGGAGTTTCATTGGTGACAAAAAATGCGGGTACGCTGACGAACAAAGGCTATGATTTGATGTTGAGCTCTGTGAATATTAATACGAGCTCATTCAAATGGTCAAGTTCTGTTACCCTGAATTATAATGAAAACTTAGTCACTAGTCTTGGAGATGAACTGATTGAAGATGGGATCTCTGCGAGTCAAGGCTTAGGCGGGATCTCAATTTTTCCAGGTTATCCCGTTGGTGTAAATCAGCTAGTTGAGTGGGCCGGAGTAGATCAAACAACAGGTGAAGATACTTATAAGGATTTAGAGGGCAATGTATTGAGTTACAGCCGAGCAATTGAAGATTACGGTAGTTTTGCAAATTTTGCTCAAGAAAATTATAAGCCTATGGGGAATCCTTGGCCAAAATATACAGGAGGTGTAGAAAACAGATTTAGTTTTAAGAAATTCTATGGAAGTTTTCTTTTCACCTTTGCCACCGGTCAAACCTATGAGGATGGTTACATGAAGGCCTTGACACAACCATTTGGTGGGGATAAATTAAATCCACCGAGTCATATGTTGAACTCATGGAGCTCACCGGATGGTAATATATCCCGCGTATCTCAGATAAACTCCAGCAATGTTTTTTGGGAAGGAACCTCTGAGCACTTATATAGCACAGATTATTTAAGATTACGGGATTTGACCATTGGATATAAAATAACTACCCGAGGCACAGTCGTAAAAGGGTTTGATGTCTCCTTAAAAATGGTCAATGCCCTAACTTTTACCAAAGCGCCCGATTTTTTCTGGGATCCTGAATTTACAGGAGTTGTGCAAAGTCGTCAATCAAATAATATTGGAGCAGGAGGAGCTTTTAAGCAATCTCCGCAGGCAAAATCAATAATTTTGGGTCTGGTTATTAATCTATAATTATGTTTAGGATGAAAAAGTTAGTCATAATATTAGTTTCTACTATTTTTTGGTCATGTGGAGATGATTTTTTAGACAATCCTCCCAATATCGGATTGACTCCAGATAAATTAACTGATTTAGCTTCTGCTCAGGCATTATTATATGGTGCCTATGCTCAAATCAGACCATTTGTGAGTCAGTCAGCGCTGTATTCTGCGGGAATGATGCGAGATGTTCTCAATAGAAATAGGGGAGAGTACGATAATTTTTATGGCCATGAAATAAGTACTAATATGACTTCCTGGCAATATACATCCGGTTTTACGGCCCTCGGAACCATAAACAAAATTTTCGCAGATGACTTGGCTAATACCGCCGCAACGGATGCAGAAAAGGCAGCAGTACTTGCAGATGCTCATTTTTTAAGAGCATTGATCTATTTTGATTTAAATAATTACTGGGGAGATCCTATTACAGGTTACACCGTGCCGTTGCTTGAATTACCCTTGAGCATAGACGATAGGGTTTCATGTGCAAAAACTTCTGAGCTCAGTTCATTTATAGAAACTGAAATTGAGGCTGCCAGATTTCATTTTCAAGAGGCATCATCTGGGATTTCCAATTATTATGCTGCTACTGCTTTGGCCGCTAGAATTTACTTTTTTCATGAAAAATACGATTCGGCATATGCTCGAGCCAATGAAGTAATTACGAGCGGTCAATATGTATTAGAGTCTGATGTAACGGAAGTTTTTACTGCACCAGGGAATTCAAATGAAATCATATTTAAAATCATGTTCAATTCTGTGGATGGCTCAGGAGTCAGTCCCTCTGCACGTATTTTTGAGGCTTATCAAGCCTCATCAACTGTAGGGTTTTATAGTATGAACACTAATGGCGTAGCCGCGGAAATGATTATGGATGAAGACGATGCCCGTTACACAGGTCTTTACTCCTCTGATGATAACTACGTTTACGTTGAAAAGTATACTACGGATCAAATGCATTATCAATATATTCGATTGGCTGAAATGCACTTAACTCGAGCAGAAGCTAATATTATGGTTAATGGCTCTGTTAATCAACAAGATGTTGATGATATTAATGCATTAAGAAATAGGGCGAAACCATCTTCCGCATTAACTTCCATTCCTACAAAAGATCAAGCACTTAATATGCTTTTTGAAGATCGTACTAAGGAATTAGCTTTTGAGTTGGGAGATCATTTTCTCAATACCAAGCGTTTGAAATTTGGAATTATTAGAACTGAGGATGAAGGAGATGGATTCAAAACGTATTCAGAATGGATCGAATTATTGTTGTATCCATTCCCCACAAATGAAGTGGATATACATGGTTTAACTAGATCAGGAAATTAATGAAGGTTAAAAAAATTATTATGGCATTAGCTATATTGTGCCTATTTAAATGTGATGAAAAATGGCCTGTTAATGAGGAGCTATTGAACAGTGCGTCAACTGATATCTCAGGTTCCTGGTCAATTTCGAAAGTTGAACAAAATGAAATAGATATCTCAGATAACTATGATTTTAATTCATTTGTAATTGCCTTAAACTATGGTAATGGTTTGCCTGCAGATTTTTCGATAATTTCTGAAGCTCCTGTGCCGTTTCCAACTTCGCACAGTACAGGGTTATGGCATTTTGATAATAAATTATATCCCAGCAAAATATATTTTGTTAACGGAGATACTGCCATTTCTATAGTAGATCAACCTCTATTGACTACTGGAAACGAGGAACTTCATCTAGAGTTTAACTTGGGATGCAGTGATGTTTCATATGTTTATTATCTAACTAAAAACAATACATTGTGAGAGTCATGAATCGGATCATTAATAAGATAGCTGATCGAAAATTTTGGAGTCCGTATTTAACAAGTGCGGTAGTTATTCTCATTGCGTTGTTTTTGACAAGATGCTTTGACATTATTTCTTTTGAACAACCCGAAACAGCAATTGCTGGCGAAACAATATCAATTAAATTAGATATTGAGGTTTTGGAAGATAATTTCAATCCAGGCAATGTATCGGGTACGATGCCAGTAGTTGGGTTTTTAGCCCCAAAATCGTGGAATGCTGGAGCAAATACGGTTATTAATATTACAAGTGAGGTATATAACAGTACCATGAGTCCGATGATCGAAGGGGCTATTGAAGGCAATGGTGGCAAACCATGGTCAGAAACGCTGGAATTTATGTATGGAATGGGTGAGAACTATGATCCAACTAAAATGGAATGGGTCATGTTTATGGCAGATGTGCCTTATGATCATAATCCAGCATATCTCCCCATTTATGGTACGGTTAATATTGAAACGGTGGTAGGACCAGATAATATAACAGCTCAGCTAGGGTATTTTATTGGAGAAAATGATAGGGGGATTTGGGTACTCAATGAAAATCAAGATTTTAGATTAGGAAATTGTATTGAAATTACGGGAGGTACAGGGGCACCCATAAATTATTGTGGTCCAGAGCCAGCACCAGGAACAAGTGTTATTAGCCCCGACGTATTTAGCTATAACGATTTATTGAAAATTACCTTCAATGCCTCAATTGGGGCAAATGATGAAGTAACAAGTCTTAGCGGAGCCAGTTTCGTATATTTTTGTGCAGAGGCTACATTAAATGATGGGACGATCATATCTGTCTGTGATAAATCGGATAAAACAGCTTTAAATTTTATTGGTGATGACATTTGGGAAATTACTGTTTGGCTAAAAGATATTTTTGATTTGAATACTACAAAGGAAATTTCGATGATTACTTATAATTTTCAAGATCAAAATGGGGATAATATAGTTAGAGATTTTTCTACTGGTGAAGACTTTACAATGATTGCATCTTGTCAATAAAGGCACAATACTTCTATATTCTAATTATGAAATTCTTTTTTCGATACATCACTCTGTTTGTTTCTTTTTCATCAATAGCCCAAACCTTTACCAATCCCATTTTATCTGGGGCATATCCCGACCCTTCTATTTGTGAGGTAGAGGGGAATTTTTATTTAGTCAACTCTTCCTTTGAATATTTTCCTGGGTTGCCCATTCACAAGAGCAAGGACTTGGTGAATTGGGAGTTGATAGGTTATGGACTAGATAGAGAGGACCAATGCAATGGAACCAACAATCTGGTGGACGTGCAAAGTAATGGGGGCATTCATGCGCCCACCATACGTTATCATGAAGGTATTTTTTATATCATCACGACCAATATTTATAGCCCTGTGAAGGGGCCTACGCAGTTCATTAACTTTATCATCACCGCTGAAGATCCTGCGGGTTCATGGTCCGAACCTCACATCATTGAGGGGGCACCGGGTATAGATCCTGATTTATTTTTTGATGATGATGGGAAGGTATGGTTTGTCGGTACCCATGATAAAGGGGATAAGAATGCTAATGGCATAGGTGAACTATGGGTACAGGAATTGGATCTTACCAAATGGCAACTTAAAGGTGAAAGAACCTCCGTTTGGACAGGGGCGTGTGGAGGCTGTTGTTTGGAAGGGCCTCATATGTACAAAAGAGAGGGGACTTATTACCTGATGGCCGCAGAGGGAGGAACTTCTTTCAATCATGCGGTAATGATTGCTGCTAGTGATAAAATTACTGGGCCTTATGATTCCAATCCTAGAAATCCGATTCTTACCTCAAGACATTTGTCTAAGGACAATTGGGTACATAGCACGGGGCATGCCGATTTGGTTAATGTTCCCGATGGACGATGGTTCATGGTCGCTTTGGGTAAGCGAGGGGATGAGCAACGAGAATCTAATATGGGTAGAGAGACCCATTTGATTCCTATTTCATGGGAAAAAGCAATAGTCCGATGGCAACAAGTAAGCGATAATGAATGGGCCCCCGTTACTTATGATTTTCCCGTTGGAGCACCTCAAACGGGTAAGGTGGAGCGTATTAATCCCATGCCTTTTATGCAAACCCGCCAATATCAGAAGGATGCCTTCAATGACAATTTTGATGAATCTAAATTAAATTTAGAGTGGAATTTTAGAAGGGTACCCCAAGTTAATACCTTTTCATTAGCTGCGCGATCGGGGCATTTAAGGTTATATGCCAAGCCAGAGGTCATTGAAAATAGGGTACAGGCTAGTTTGATGGGTTTTAGACAGCGGGAAAGCGATTTTGAATATACTGCTAGCATCTACTATCAACCTAAAAAAGAAGGCGAAGAGGCTGGCATGAGCCTTTTTCAAAAAGATAATAATTATATCAATTTTACCTTAATCAAAGAACAAGGCTTGATGGTGCTCAAGGTAATATTAAAAGATCCTAAAGAGGAACCAAAAATCTTGAGGCAAGAAATTTTATCCAATTATGAGGGGGAGATTATGTTAAAAGTGATTTCAAAAGATCATCAATATCAATATCAATATTCTCTTGATCAAGGTCGGGAGTACATTACATTGATGAGTTCAAAGGGAGATTTAATTTTAAGCCATCGAACGGGCTCATATACCGGTGCTTATTTAGGCTTGTATGCTACAGGTAATGGTAAGAGTACCAAAGCTTTTATGGATGTAGACTGGGTCTTTTATCAGGGATTCCCTAGATCTTAACTTTCTTTAACAATTAAATCTCGCCACCTGACCTTCTGCGACCTTGTTTTCTTTTAAAGTATCCCTCGATATTTTAAATTTGAATTTCATTGGGGACATGTTAAAAATATTCATTTGATACTTTTTATTTTCCTAGTGCTACATTTGTCGTCGGTATGAATATGGTTAAAGTTATATTATTAAGTTTTTTGGGCTTGATGGGGCTTTCATCAACTGCTTACAGCCAAGAGGTGACCGTAAGATTGGGCCCTGATCAATTTGCCATCAATCAACTTTGGACCATTACTATTACGGTGCAAAACGAACGCTTGCGCAATTACAGCAACTTCCCCGAAATTCAAGGGTTGGTGAAAAGGGGGACTTCTTCTTCCTCTTCAACAAATTATGTCAATGGTCAAATGAGCTCATCTCAAAGTATCATCCAGAATTATCAAGCCACAAGTGAGGGGAGCGTAGTCGTTCCTGATTTTGATATAACAATAAACAATCAGTCATTTTCAGTGAAGGGTAAAAGCATAACAGTGACCGCTCCTGCTCAACAGCGTCGTTCCAATTTTCAAGACCCATTTCAAGATTTTTTCCAACAAAAAGCACCATCTGAATTTATAGAAGTTGAAGCGGATGCTTTTCTAGCTTTAACTACGGACAAAAATGAAATTTACTTAGGGGAAGGAATTACCACTACCTTGGCTTTTTACGTAGCGGCCTCTAATCGCGCCGACATGAAATTTTATGATTTGGGTGCCCAAATAACAGAAATTATCAAGAAAATAAAACCGGAAAATTCTTGGGAGGAGAATTTCAATATAGACAACATCAATGGGGAATCTATTAAGATAAAAGGTGTTCAATACACGCAGTATAAAATCTATCAGGCCACTTATTTTCCATTGAATTTAGAGCCTATTACGTTCCCAAGCGTTGGCCTGAAATTAATTAAATATAACAAAGTCAAAAATCCTTCTTTTTTCGGTAGGAATCGCCAAGAAAATTATCAAACCTTTTACAGTAAACCGAAGACCGTGAAAATAAAAGAGTTACCACCACACCCTCTAAAAGACCGCGTTAACGTTGGCTCCTACAAATTGAAAGAATCCATCAGTAATGAAAAAATAACTACCGGACAAAGTTTTAACTATTCCTTTGAAATAGGAGGAGTTGGTAATATCAGCGCCTTAAATATGCCCAGTATAGACCCAAATGAATGGTTTGAGTTTTATGAACCCAATACTGTTCAAAATATTCGTAGATCTTCGAATCGTGTAACAGGGAGTAAAAAGTTTGATTATTTTGGAATTCCCAATGAACCAGGCGCCTATGACTTAGGAGATTTTATTCAATGGGTTTTTTTTGATCCCGTTCAAGAAAAATATGATACGCTAAGGTCAGAGATACAAATACAAGTACAAGGAGAGAGTAGAAAGAACGAATACATTTCTTCAAATGATTTAGGCTCGTTTTATGATAGGATCGAATTCGAGGACAATGAGTTAGTTTCAATTAAATCTGGGATGGGCTATCAAATCATTATCAACCTATTTATATTCGCTATATTGGTAGGAGGTATCATTTTATTCTTTAAAAAATAATGGGAAGTTCTTTCGGAAAAATATTTAAAATTAGCACTTTTGGCGAATCCCATGGACCAGCTATTGGTGTCAATATTGAAGGTTTACCCGCGGGGATCCATCTTGATGTGGATCAGATTCAATTTGAATTGAGTAGAAGAAAGCCTGGCCAATCTAGGATCACTACACAAAGAAAAGAAGCCGATGAGATCGAGATTTTGTCAGGCGTTTTTGAAGGTGTGACTACAGGGACACCTATGGCTATGGTGATTAGGAATAAAGATCAAAAAAGCAAAGATTATACTCATATCGCTAATCAGTTCAGGCCTAGCCATGCTGATTATACCTCTCAAGAAAAATATGGGGTACGCGATTATCGCGGAGGGGGCAGAAGTTCAGCGCGTGAAACAGCGACTCGTGTGGCTGCTGGTGCGGTCGCTAAGCAGTTTATAGCACAGGCCTTTGGCGGTGAATTTTATGCTTATGTTTCTCAGGTGGGATCATTAAAATTAGAAAAAGAATATGTAGACTTAGATCTTGATCGGATTGATGACCACGCAGTGCGTTGCCCTGATCCTGAAATGGCAGATAAGATGTTTAAGCTAATCGACCAAGTACGCAAAGAACAAGATACTATCGGAGGGGTAGTCACTGGTGTAATAAAAAACATTCCCATAGGACTTGGAGAGCCTGTTTTTGACAAGTTACATGCCACCCTAGGCAAGGCCATGTTGAGCATTAATGCCGTGAAGGGTTTCGAGTATGGTAGTGGATTTGAGGGAATTAAAATGAAAGGATCAGCACACAATGATGCCTTTTACAAAGAGGGAAATCGAGTGCGTACGCGAACCAATAAATCTGGGGGTATTCAAGGAGGAATTTCCAATGGCGAAGATATTTATTTCAATGTAGCCTTTAAGCCGGTAGCGACCATTATGCAGGACCAAGAAAGTGTAGACAAGGATGGAAATACCGCTATAGTGTCAGGTAAAGGACGGCATGATCCTTGTGTGGTGCCACGGGCGGTACCCATTGTAGAAGCGATGTCGGCACTGGTGATAGCAGATTTCTATCTTATCTGTAGAACTAATAAACTAACCCATTAATCATGAAAAAATTACCCATTCATGTTAAAATAGTCATAGGTTTAGTACTAGGAATTGTTTGGGCCTTTCTATCAAGCTTCATGGGATGGAATGAATTTACCATTCGTTGGATTGATCCTTTTGGTATGATCTTTATTCGACTTTTGAAATTCATTGCGGTGCCTTTGGTATTATTTTCGATCATTGGGGGTGTCTCTGGACTGAGAGATGTCTCTAAATTAGGACGCTTAGGATTGAAAACCTTGTTGGCCTATATGACTACTACTTTATTGGCCGTGGGTATTGGATTGACCTTGGTAAATATTGTCAAGCCAGGTACAAACATAGATGACGAGCAACGCATCAAGAATAGACTTTCTTATGAGGTTTGGCTGCAAGAGAATAATATTGGTGCTACCCAGGATGGCTTAAATTTTCTATCTGATCCTAAATACGCGGCTTATCTTTCAGAGGAGCAAGCGGCTGAGCAAGTCACGTCATCAAAGCTAGATTTGGAAAAGAAAATGAAGACCGTAGCGGTTCAAAAGGAAAGTTCTCCCTTAAAGTTTATTGTAGAGATGGTACCTGACAATATTTTTGCCTCATTGTCAGGAAATGGATTGATGCTTCAGGTAATTTTCTTTGCCATTTTTTTTGGAATAACTCTGGTCCTTATCCCAGAGGAAGCCTCTGCACCTATCATTAATTTGGTAAGTGGAATGAATTCGATTTTTTTAAAAATGGTGGATGTGGTCATGAAGGCGGCACCTTTTTTTGTTTTTTGCCTTTTGGCGGGTGTGGTGGCAAAAATGGCAGATTCACCCCAAGAAGTATTTGAGATTTTTATAGGTCTGGGATCTTATTCGCTTACTTTGTTCAGCGGATTGTTTTTATTAACCTTTCTGGTTTATCCCTTGATTGTAAAATCATTGGTTTCTAAAATGAGTTTTAAAGATTTTTTTAAGAACATCAGTCCGGCACAATTCTTAGCTTTTTCTACTAGTTCTAGTGCCGCTACCCTACCTGTTACGATGGAATGCGTCGAAGAAAATGTCGGTGTACCTAAGTCTATTTCAAGCTTTGTTTTGCCCATTGGAGCAACGGTAAATATGGATGGAACTTCCATGTTTGAGGGGGTCGCTGTTGTGTTTTTAGCACAACTCCATTTTATTGACCTGACCATAGCTCAGCAGCTCACCATTGTATTTACTGCTGCTGCAGCATCTATTGGTTCAGCAGCAGTACCGAGTGCCGGGTTGATCATGATGATCATGGTATTACAATCTGTTGGATTAAATCCGGCATGGGTGGCTATCATATTTCCAGTAGATCGTATTTTAGATATGTGTAGAACGGTTGTGAATGTGACGGGTGACATGGTCGTATCAACCCTGATCGCAAAGTCTGAAGGGGAGTTAGAAAAATATAGCTGAGGCCTACCTTTTTGAAAGGAATTGTTCATTTTGCCAATTATTCAGTCAATGAGGTTTATTTTTGTATTCTAAAGTTAAAAAAATGTCTGAATCTGTAAAAACACCTATAAATATTTATACTGAGGCCAATCCGAATCCTAACTCATTAAAGTTTGTGGCCAATTTTATGCTCATGCCCGAGGGAGTGAGTAGAGATTTTCCAGATATAAAAAGTGCAGAAGAAGCGCCTTTGGCGATCAAACTTTTTGAAAAATCCTATGTGAAGCGTGTTTTTTATATGAGTAATTTCATTACCGTTACCAAAGATGATGAAGCAGACTGGTATGAAATCAAAGGCGAGGTGCTTACCATTATCAAATCCCATTTAGAAGCAGGGTTACAAATTTTGACGGAAAAAGAGGTCAAAGAGGATCATCATGTAGCAGCATCGGATACTGATCTAGAAGTAAAAATTAAAGGAATATTGGATGAGTACATTCGGCCTGCCGTCGAGATGGATGGGGGTGCAATTACCTTTGATTCATTTTCTGAGGGGAAGGTAAAAGTACTGTTACAAGGGTCATGTTCTGGTTGTCCAAGCTCTACATTAACACTAAAATCAGGGATAGAAAATTTGCTGAAGCGGATGGTTCCTGAAGTAGAAGAAGTAGAGGCTTTAGGCGTATAGTTAAGTCGTGATAGGGTGACGGAATTTAAAGTTGACCAATCTAAATACATACATTTAATAGCTTAGACTTATATTTAAGCAAATCTTTTTAACTTTTTACGTTTGTCTGATTCCAGGAAATTTGAGTTAGTGCTGAGTCCTGAGATCGCTCTAGATGATCAAAATTTACGTGCTTTTTTGAAAGGTAAGCGTTGGCTCAGTGATGAACAGTATTTTTTGGTGGATCGTCGCTCTATTGATGCCCGAAGGTTAAAAGTAAAAGTCAATATCAGCTTAACGATTTCAGCGATTCCTTTGCGTCATGAATTTGTTGAGTACCAACCGGCGACCAAAACGGTTGAAAATGCACCAAAAGTCATTATCGTGGGCGCCGGTCCTGCTGGTCTTTTTGCAGCTTTAAAAGCCATTTCCTTAGGGTTTCAACCTGTAGTCATTGAACGGGGCAAAGATGTGAGAGGACGTCGACGTGATCTTGCTGATGTCAACAAGAAAGGAATTGTAAATCCTGAGAGTAATTATTGTTTTGGTGAAGGAGGGGCAGGGACGTATTCGGATGGTAAACTGTATACCCGAGCCACCAAGCGAGGTAACGTGCGCCGTATATTCGAGATACTGGTAGCACATGGTGCTCCTGAGGATATTCTGTTTGAGGCACATCCGCATATTGGAACGAATAGGCTCCCAAAAATTGTTACCGCAATCCGTGAAACTATTGAAGCCTTGGGAGGAACGATTCACTTTAATACCCGAGTGGACCAGTTTATTATCGAAGATAGATCGATGGCGGGGGTGGTTACCCAAGAAGGACAATTGCATCGGGGAGTAGGCGTGATCTTAGCCACGGGCCATTCAGCCAGAGATATTTTTAATCTATGTGTAGATCAGGCTATTAAGATAGAGTCTAAACCTTTTGCTTTGGGCGTACGGGTAGAACATCCACAGGAACAAATAGATCAGATTCAATACCACTCCAATGAGCGAGGGTTTTTGCCTGCAGCCAGCTATTCAATGGTATATCAGTCCAAATTGGCAGGCAAAGAAAGAGGAGTATTTTCATTTTGTATGTGTCCTGGTGGATTCATAGTTCCAGCTGCTACCTCCCCCGATGAGATTGTAGTAAATGGGATGAGTCCATCGAGAAGAGACAGTAAATATGCTAATTCAGGTATTGTGGTGGCTATTGAAGACCAAGATTTAAAGAATTTTGATTATTTTGGGCCTTTGGCGGGGATGGAGTTTCAAGCCAGTATTGAAAAAAGAGCGTGGCAATCTGTAAGTAAGGGCCAAGTAGCACCAGCACAAAGGTTAGAGGATTTCATTCGACGGACTCATTCTCCCTCATTAAATGCATCTTCTTACCAACCAGGTTTGGAATCAGTAGATATGAGCACGATTTTACCTAAATTTATTACTGAGCGCCTGAAACAGGGATTTCGTTCCTTTGGGCGAAAAATGCAGGGATACTTAACCAACGAAGCTCAAATTATTGGTATTGAGAGCAGAACCTCTTCTCCGGTACGTATCCCCCGAGATAAAATGACATGTGAGCACCAAGAGGTCAAAAGATTATTTCCATGTGGTGAGGGGGCTGGATATGCGGGAGGTATTGTGTCTGCCGCGATGGACGGTGAACGATGTATGGACCGTTTGGCTCAATTATACCCCAAATAGCCTCACTAAATACTTTCTTACGTTCCATACCTTAAGCCCATGGTGGACTCCTTATATGCCTTTACGACCATATTCGGTTACTTGTATATGTTTATCTTGAATTGTTCGAAATAATTGTTAGGCCGTCCGAAGTTACCTTGAGGATAGATTTCCATAAATTTTTTGACAGACAGGATCGTGCTTTCTCATGCGTTATAATATATGGGTTCATGATCCTGCAAATAATTTCTATCATAATTAAATCCTTACGAACTTTCCAACTCAGAGTTCCTAGACAAGGCAATTATGCGCTTGATACCGGTCACCAAGAGTTGACTACCAGATGGAGCCAGTTCAATTTATTTTCAAAAAATCATCAGATCCTTTATCGCCTTTGAAGCTCTGTTCAGGGAAGATATTCTCTCATCCTCTAGGTGACTTTTCTGTAACCGTATTCTATGTACACGGAAATGTGACATTTCACAGAAGGTTAGGTATTTATTTCCTTTTTTATCGAAATTTTCATGGATACGAACATACGGCCTGATAATGATTTATAAATGATAAAGATCTTTTAAACTTCAATGGGAACCCATCAATTTCAAGTATTCGATGATGATTGAAAAAAAACTAAAACATCCGACTGATTCAAGGATTCATTGATTAAATAGGTATCAAAGCGTCATATAGGACGGCTATGGGATGTTTGGCAATCCTACCCGTGCCATCTTTGATTTGATGTCGACAACTGGTACCAGCGGCCACGATTTCTACTTCTTGAGGTTGATTTCTGACAGTAGGAAATAAGACCAATTCACCGATTTTCATAGACAGGGCATAATGCTCTTTTTCATACCCAAAAGATCCTGCCATTCCACAGCAACCCGAAGGAATCATGTGTACCTTATGACCCGAGGGAAGACTGAGCATTTTTTTGGTTGGGGTCATAGAAGACAAAGATTTTTGATGACAATGCCCATGTACTTTAATCAATTTTTTATCTCCGTTAAAGCTTGAGGCTTTGATGCGTCCTTTATCAATTTCATGACTGATAAATTCTTCAATGGTCATGACATACTTGGCCAATTTTTTAGCTTTCTCTTGAAGTGCGCCTCGGGTCAAAGAGAGGTATTCATCCCTAAAAGATAAAATAGTTGAGGGCTCAATACCCACAAGAGGCACTCCTTCAGAGATAATTTCAGAAAATAAAGTAACGTTTTTTTTAGCCAACTTCTTGGCTTCCTTAAGCATACCTTTGGACATAAAGCTGCGGCCACTTTCTGGATGGTCTATGCGTCTCACTTGATACCCCAATCGATCTAGGATGAGCATGGTTTTTTGCCCAATTTCTACATCATTATATTCAGTAAACTCATCGCAAAACAAGTATAAGATTTTTTTAGACCCATTATTAAGAGGCTTGAAATGGGTCTTAAGCCATTTCTTAAAAGTCACAGAACCTAAAGTAGGCATAGATCTTTCAAAGGCAAAGCCGGCAATGGCCTTAGCGATCCCCCCAGAAATTTTATTAGAAAAAATCAGCTGATAAGCCCAAGGTACCTTTGAAGCTAAAGACATGATCATCGTAAAATTACCTATAAGTCGATTTCTTAATGGAATGCCTTTGTCTTGATAGTATTGATATTGCCATTCACCTTTTAGTTTAGCCATATCTACATTTGAAGGGCACTCAGAACTGCAGCCTTTGCAAGAGAGGCATAAATCCAAGACTTCTTTTATTTCGGGTCTTGAAAAGGGTTTTACCGTATCTGTTTTGCTTAACATTTCACGCAAAATATTCGCTCTGGCCCGCGTAGTATCTTTTTCGTCCTTGGTAGCTTGATAGCTCGGACACATGGTTCCTCCAGACAGTTCGGTCTTCCTGCAGTCACCCGAGCCATTACAAAGTTCTGTAGCCCTTACGATCCCTTGATTTTCACTAAAATCATACATGGTATCAAATACGGGTGTGGGCTGATCAGGAACAAAACGAAGATCCGTGTCCATCGGAGGCGCATTCACAATTTTTCCGGGATTAAAAATATTATGGGGATCCCACATGTTTTTAATATCCTTACAGAGTTGATAATTATGCTCCCCAAGCATCTGCGGAATAAATTCACCTCTAAGTCTCCCATCGCCATGTTCTCCAGAAAGGGACCCATTGTAGGATTTTACCAAAGTGGCAATTTCTTCTGCGATTGTTCTAAATTGTTTTTGCCCTTCCTTGGTTTTGAGGTTCAGAATAGGTCTTAGATGTAACTCGCCCGAACCCGCATGGGCATAATGTACGCTGTATAAATTATGCTTTGACAAAATCTTGTTAAAGTCGGCGATGTATTGCGGTAGTTGTTGGACTTGCACCGCGGTATCCTCAACGACAGGGGCAGCTTTAGCATCACCTACTACATTGGATAATAGGCCTAACCCTGCTTTGCGTAGTCCCCAAACTTTTGAAATATCAGAACCTTTAATCACTGGAAAAGCATATCCGAGCTGGGCCTCTTTCAAATCAGCAATCAGTGCCAAGGTATTGGTCTCCACTTCTTCCTCTGATTCGGCAATGAGTTCAACGACCAAAATGCCTTTGGGATCTCCTTGTACAAAAAATCTATTTTGCAAATACAGGGTATTTCGTTTGGTTGCTTCAAGGATGTAGTGGTCCATCAATTCGCAAGCTGTGGGATGATAGTTTAAGGCAATTAAATTGGCTTGAAGAGACTCATCAATTGTATGGTTGTGGATACAAATAAGTCGTTTATGATTCGGAGGTATTTTACTCAATTTTATTTTAGCCGCTGTAACAAAAGCCAAGGTACCTTCCGAACCAGCGATCAACGAAGCAAAGTTGAAAGCTTCTCGACTTTCTTTATTGAAGGGCTTTTGTTGTAATAATAGATCAATGGCATAGCCTGTATTTCTTCTAGGTATTTTAGAATCAGGATAGCCAGCCAAGATGTGTTCTTGATTTATTTTGTCCGATAACATTTCCTTGATACCTAGATAGATTTGTGTATGCAGATCTCCGCTGGTATCTAAGCCATTGCAATGAGCCAAAAACCCATGTTCATCAAGGGCTCCAAAATAGGCTTCACTACCATCAGATAAGAGAGTTTTCACTTCAAGTAAATGCTCTCTTACACTACCATAAACTACGGAATTAGCACCACAAGAATTATTACCAATCATACCTCCAATCATCGCCCTATTAGCTGTGGAGGTTTCAGGGGCAAAAAAGAAATCGAATTCTGCTAATTTTTTATTTAGATCATCCCGAACAATGCCAGGCTCTACCCATGCCCAACCCTCCTCTTGATTTATTTCAATGATTTTATTGAATTTTTTAGAAACATCTACTACGATTCCGCCACCGACTACTTGGCCTGCCAAAGAAGTCCCTGCTGTTCTTGGAATTAAACTGGTCTGATGTTGCTTAGCAAATAGGATCAATGTTTTAATGTCTTTCACATTAGCGGGAATAGCTACCCCTTGGGGGATTTCTCTATAAGCGGAGGCATCTGTAGCGTAAATGCGTCGCGTTGCCTCATCGGTAAGGAGGGTTCCAGTTAATTGATTTTGCAACGTTTCGAAATTCATTTTTTATTTTTTTGATTCATTAAAAATAAAGTATGAGATCACGGGGAAATGATCTGAGGGATAATGTTGTTCAATTAACTGCGAAATTATAGCAGTTTTGGTTGAAATGAGTTGTTCATTATGGAAAATAAAGTCGATTCGTCTATTTTCTTCGGGAGCGATATTAAATCCATTAAAAGTAGAAGTGCCTCCAAAAAAATGGCGAGTGGAATACCGACTATCAAGATATTGTTGAGTGATCAATTGAATGGGTGGTTCTTGCTCGAGGGCATTGAAATCACCCATTAAAATGGAAGGATGGTTTTGTTTATTGATCCGTGCCATTTCGTTAAGGATCAATTCCGAAGAGGCCAATCTAGCCGTTTTTCCCAAATGATCAAAATGGGTATTGAACACCCAAAACTCATTTTTACTAGTACTAAAATGAGCATAAGTACAGATTCTTGGCAATGCTGCATCCCAATCTTTTGACGGAATTTTGGGTGTTTTGGATAGCCAAAATGTGCCTGTTTGTTTAGGTGTTAGAATTTCTTTTTTGTAAAAAAGGGCACAATATTCTCCTTTTTTGCCCCCGTCATCTCGGCCCACGCCTAGATATTCATAATTATTTAAAGCGTCTTTAATATATTCAATTTGGTGGAAAAGGCCTTCTTGAATACCTATGACATCAGGGTCATAAAATTGGATCTGATCTGTCAATATTTTTTTTCTATAATCCCATTGATCGAGACCATCATTTGGACTATCGTATCGAATATTATAGGTCATTGCTGATAGGTTTTCTTGAGCGAAAAGTACACAGGTGATACCTTGAAAAAGCAGCCATAAAACAGCTTTGATCGAATAATTATTTATCATCTGTAAAAGAAGTCTCTTTGAATTATTTACAGGTAATTTAAGTGTAACGAGGAGGAGTCGCAAGACCCTTTTAAAATTATTCATTGGAGGGAAGTTTTTATCATCTGAAGCCATAAAAACCATTTTATCATATCGTTCAGGTATCCTTGCCAGATTAAGATTGGAAATTCATATTTTTGTAAAACAGTTTGAGTTCTTGCCTTTTAATAAAGTGTAGAGGTGAGTTCAACAAATACCAAGGTTCAGATAATAGGGGATACAACAAAAAAGGGGTATGGTCAAAAGATTAGTATATCAAGTAGTGAGGTATTATTGTCGCTTTGTTGTCCGTATATTCTTTGGAAAAGTAGAGATTATTGGTAAAGAAAATATTCCAAAGGATCAGCCAGTTATTTATTCTTCCAATCATCAAAATGCATTTATGGATGCTTTGATTATTGGAGGATTATCACCAAAAACCACTTATTCTGTTACTCGATCGGATGTGTTTAAGAAAAAGTATGAATGGTTTATGGACGCCTTTAATATGATTCCTATTTATCGGATTAGAGATGGATTTAGTCAATTGGCCAAAAACGAAGAAACCTTCAGAAGAATAAATAGGTGTTTGTCTCAAGGACATGCGTTAACGATTTTTTCAGAGGGGAATCATGGCAATGACTTTTTCTTACGTAGCTTATCTAAAGGGAGTTCGAGAATGGCACTTGAGGCACAAGAAAAAATGGATCATTTAGACCTTCAAATCATACCGATTGGGCTAAATTATTTCCATCATCAAAGGCCTTTGCATAAAATCTCTATTGTTTATGGTCGACCCATATTTGTGAAGGATTTCATACCGCTCTATTTTGAGCAAAAAGCCAAGGGGGTCAATCAAATGAAGGAGGCTATTGAGCGGGGTATGCGTGCCTGTCTATTGATTCCCCAAGAGAGTTCTGCCTATCTAGAAGAAAGAGATCGTATTAATCATCATAATGAATCACATCCATTTGAGCAATTAAGAAAAGGCATCTCATTGGGAGAAGGATTAAAATCACTAGGGAAGCCCAATAAAATTTTATATGGGGTAGGCAAATGTTTGGGAATTTTTAACTTCGGTCCCTTATGGTTGCTTCAATCTATTTTATCAGGTATAAAAGATATTGTTTTTTATGGCTCAATTAAATGGGCCTTGACCATGTTCATCTTCCCCATTTGGTTTTTGGTAGTATTAGGGATAAGCTCTTTATTATTCGATATTCAGGTGGGATTGATAATTACATTACTATCTATTTTAATGCTTTATTTGAGGCAATATCTGATTAAATGGTCTAATCTGTCTCATTAAGGCTTACGACTGTCATAGATCAATTCCCCTTTTTCATTCCATTCTCTTAAAATAGTAGGTGGTGTCCCTTTTTGAAAAGGCTCTTTTGGATATTTTATTTCCCGCTTAGACCTTCTATTTTCATAATATTCTCTCCATAACCCTATTTTTTCATCGAATAAATACTGGCCTGTAGCGGCTACATTACCGTTGGAATGGAAGGCGTAGTATGTGCCTTGTCGGTCTCCAAAATGGATAGGGATCACTTCTCTTAGATTTTCACGTTTGAGATCATAAAATCTCAATAATGATTGTTGCGTCCACCCTTTCCAATAGATTTCTTTATCTTTTAGGATATCATTTCGATCAAAAAGTACCCATCGCATGTGTTTTTTCCCTTTGTAATAAAATCCTTCTTCTATTATCTCATCATTGAGTTTTTTGATGTATTTGCCGTGAAGTAAGCCAATTTTTTGACCTTCCTTAATCTTTTTAGAATTAACGATACGCTTTTTTTTTCGATCGAAATAATAAAAATTCTGATCGAATAAACTCGGATCCTCAAAATCTTTGTCTTTTAAAAAGTAAAATAACTCCGAAGTGGTATTTCTTCCCCTGGTTGTTTTAACAAAACCTTTCTTTCCTTTGATGCCATAATAAACCTTAGGATTTGGCTTTTTTTTCTTTTTGGTCTCAGGGACAAGATCAGGATCTTCCTCTGTTTTGAGATCTTTGAGTGCGATGGTCAAAGGCGTTTCATAAGCCACTTTAAACAGGTCAACAATGGCAGCTTCTTGACCCATTAAAGGGAGTAAGGTGATTACAAAAAAGCTAAAAAGCAGGGTTTTCATGTTGTATTAACACAAATCAAATCAAAAAATTGTAATGCGCCGTGGGAAGCCATAAAAAAGTGGAGACACTGGTCGATTGCTTCATGATTGACTTTTTATTAAAAGGGCATGACCTAGCCATACCCTTTAGTAAGCATCTTAATGTGCGACCAGATCGACACTTCGCTTGATGAAGTCAGTCAGTGCTTTGCCGGTCAGCATACCTTGCGAAAGGAGCGCCAGGTCATAAGCTTGTTTGGCCAAATCAATCTTCTTGTCTTCTTTTTTGGCGGCAATGATTTTTTGGACAATACTGTGATTTGCATTCACCGCGATTGCTAGATTCACGGGCAAATCACCAAACATCATGGGACCACCGCCACCGGCCGCTTGCATATCCTTCATTCTTCGCATAAACTCAGGAAGAGTTATGGTAACCGGTAAATCATCTGTAGCCATGGTTTCTACCGTGACGCTATTATTTTTATCATTGATGGCTTTTTCAAAAATTTCTTTTACGGCTGTTTCTTCTTTTTCGCTAAGAACAGACGTTTTAGCTTCTCCTTTATCGATGAGTTTATCCACGACATCGGCATCAACTCGCTTGAAGGTAACTTCGAATTTTTGCTCACAATGATTGATGAAATGACTGTCGAGCGCCTCATTTAAAATTAAGACGTCATAACCTCTTTTTTGTGCAGCATCTATATAACTGTGTTGTTGATCTTCATTTGAGGCATACAAAACTACTTTTTGTTTGTCCTTATTGACTTGATTAGCATCGATGAAAGTTTTGTACTCCTCAAAAGTGAAAAGTTTGGAAGTTGTATTTTTTAAGAGCACAAAGTCCTTGGCTTTTTCGTGAAACTTTTCCTCTGAAATCATTCCGTATTTTACGAAAATACCAATGTCATTCCATTTAGCCTCATAACTCGTTCGATCCTCTTTGAATAGTTCGTTGAGTTTATCTGCTACTTTTTTAGTAATGTAACCATTAATTTTTTTAACGTTACCATCTGCTTGTAGATAACTTCTGGAAACATTTAAAGGAATATCTGGAGAATCGATAACACCGTGCAGCAACTGAAGAAATTCAGGAACTACGTTTTTAACTTCATCGGTGATGAATACTTGTCTCGAATATAATTGTATTTTATTACGTTGAATCTCAAAATCTTTTTTGAGCTTGGGGAAGTACAAAATCCCTGTTAGATTAAAGGGATAGTCCACGTTCAAGTGAATCCAAAATAATGGATCTTCACTCATAGGGTACAACTCTTTGTAAAACTTAAGGTAGTCCTCATCCTTGAGTTCATTCGGGCTTTTGGTCCAAATGGGTTTTGAGTCATTGATGATGTTATCTTTCTTGACCGACTTATATTTAGGTTTATCATCTTTATCCTTGCCATCCGGAACACTCTCCTCTTTGGTACCAAATTTGATGGGGATGGGTAAAAATTTACCATATTTATCTAGAACGCCTTGTATTCTTGCATCTTCCAAGAATTCTTTAGAATCCTCAGCAATGTGAAGTGTGACCACTGTGCCTCGTGTTTTTTTCTTTGAGGATTTAATTTCAAATTCCGTTTCACCATCACAAATCCATTTGGCAGGAACAGAACCTTCCCTAAAGGATAATGTTTCTATTTCTACCTGTTTTGAAACCATGAAGGCAGAATAAAACCCCAGACCAAAATGACCTATTATTTGTTGATCCTCACCTTTATCCTTATATTTTTCAACAAATTCTGTAGCTCCTGAAAAAGCAATTTGATTGATGTACTTTTTAATCTCCTCAGCAGTCATACCGATTCCATTGTCCTTAATAGATATGGTTTTTTTCTTTTTATTTACCTCAACCTCAACTCTAAGCTTGCCGACTTCTTTTTTATACTCGCCTAGAGCAGCTAATCGCTTGATTTTTTGAGAGGCATCGACGGCATTTGAAACCAGCTCTCTTAAGAAAATTTCATGATCTGAATATAAGAACTTCTTGATTATAGGGAAGATATTCTCTGTGTGTATGGAAATGTTACCTTTTTCTTGCATGTTCGTCAACTAAATGGGTTCTAATTTTTTAAAAGGAGTTCTCAAATACTATTCCATTCACGCAGATGGCCATTTAATGTGCCAACTTGGCAGTATTTATGTCAGTAAAGTCAGTAAAGTCAGTGGGTCAGTTTAAACCTTATCGAATACGGTTCATACTTTTGACCAAATTTTCATCTTTTCGGATGAATCGATTGGCAGCAAAATTACAAAATAAGGCAGCTAAAGGGAGGTAAAAACCGAAGAGATAATTCCCCTGCTGGGTAGGTTCAAGAAGCTTTTCTGCCTTGAAAACAAAGTACATCAATGCCCCAAGGGTTATTCCTATTATTAAACTGTTCAATGCCCCCAATTGGATTTGGCGTAAACGGGTTTTGTATTGAAAAATAGAGTAAATAGAGAGGGCTGCAGATAGGCTACCCAATAAGGCAATATAAAATGTGTTTTTTAAGATATTCTGCGCAGATCCGGTAATAGGGTCCAGGACTTCATGGGTTAAATAAAAAGCATCGAGGGTAGCTACTTCTGAGGTTTCAATACTTCCTTTTTGCCATAGAGGAAAAAACAGCATGAGTCCCATAGCTATGGCAGACATTGCAAGGAGAATAGATTGAACGCGTTGAATCATATTACTGTTGTTTTAAGCAAAAGAATACATCCGATTGTACAAAGACAAATAGATTAGCTTTATTTTGCGGCATGCGCTTTTTTCTAGAGATTAGCTATGATGGGTCAAAGTACCATGGTTGGCAATACCAGCCCAATGCGATTTCGATTCAAGAAACCATTGAAAAAGCCCTAGGTGATTTGTTAGGAGTAAAAACTCCTATAGTGGGGAGTGGCCGTACCGATGCAGGTGTTCATGCCTCTTGTCAAATTGCACATTTCGATGCTGAAAATATTGATAATGAACGACTTCAGTTTAAACTAAATTCTTACTTACCCCAAGATATAGCGATTCGTAAGATTCATTCAGTTACCCAAGAGGCCCATGCTCGGTTTGATGCGCTATCTAGGAGCTATACCTATCACATGCATCTCAATAAAAATCCTTTTAAAGTCGGGACTTCTCATTATTTGCATGCGCCTGTCGCCTTAAGTAGCATTTCAGCGGCTTGTGCTGTTCTTGTAAATTGGACGGATTTTGAAGCGATGAGTAAGGTAAATACGGACGTTAACCATTTTAATTGCCACATACTCAAAGCAGAATGGAGGGAAGTTGAGGAGGGCTATGTATTTTTGATTCAATCCAATCGTTTTTTAAGGGGGATGGTGCGAGCTTTGGTGGGGACCTTGCTTGAGGTGGGAACTAAAAAAATAACGATTGACCGTTTTAGTGAGATCTTAGCCGCAAAGAAAAGGGCTCATGCAGGAGTCACCGTTCCTGCTCCAGGTCTATTTTTATCAAAAGTTGAATATCCAAGAGATATTTATTTAAATTTAGATACGTGAATCAAGAGGCCATTCAAGCAAAAAAAATAATAGATTCAAAAGTTCTTAAAAAGCTTTTTGCTTTTGCTAAGCCTTATTTGTATCAGTTTTGGATACTGGTCTTTTTGACCGTTTCTATGGCTGCCATTGTACCCTTGAGACCTTATATTATTAGAATCATCATTGACAATCAAATTGCTTTAGGAGATTATGAGGGTTTAATTTATATGATAGTATTGCTTTTGGGTTTATTGTTGCTTCAATCCATAGTCCAATACTTACACACTTTTCTTTCGGGTGTCTTAGGACAATATGTAATTAAGGATATTCGAATTAAACTGTTCAGACATGTTCAGTCACTGAGGTTGAAGTTTTTTGATCAAACCCCCATAGGGAGATTGGTAACACGAAATGTTTCAGATATTGAGACCCTTGCGGAAGTATTTAGTCAAGGGGTAGCCGCCATCATTGGAGATTTATTACAGCTTCTGGTCATCTTTGGTTTTATGCTTTATATTGATTGGGAATTGGCTTTGATCAGTCTTTCGACATTGCCCGTTTTAATTTTAGCCACGTATATCTTTAAAGAGCGGGTCAAAGTTTCATTCAATACCGTACGCACTGCAGTGAGCAATCTCAATACTTTCGTACAGGAGCATATTACGGGTATGAACATCGTGCAAATATTCAACAGTGAGTCAACAGAGCTTAAAAAGTTTAAAGAAATAAACAAAGAACATCGTATGGCAAACATTAAATCAGTGATGTACTATTCGATTTATTTCCCTGTCGCAGAGATCGTTCAAGCTTCTGGTATTGGATTGGTGGTTTGGTTTGGTGCAGGAGGTGTAATTCAAGAACGGATTGAGGTGGGCGTTTTGATAGCATTCATTATGTACATTCAAATGTTTTTTAGGCCGATCAGAATGATAGCTGATCGATTCAACACCTTACAAATGGGCATTGTTTGTGCGACGCGAATAATGGATTTGCTAGACAATAAAGAAACGACATCCAATATAGGTATTTTAGCATTAGAGGCACTCAAGGGGGCGGTGAAATTTGAGCAGGTTTGGTTCGCCTACAATGAAGAGGACTGGATTCTTAAAAACATTTCATTTGAGGTGAAATCTGGTAAAACTTTAGCTTTAGTGGGGGCCACTGGGGCTGGGAAAAGCTCCATTGTAAATTTACTCAACAGATTTTATGAAATTAATAAAGGTCATATTTACCTAGACGGTCAGGAAATAGAGAATTATGAGCTTTCTTTTTTACGAAAGAATATTGCGGTGGTTTTGCAAGATGTATTTTTATTTTCAGATTCTATTTTCAACAACATTACCCTCAAGAATCCAAAGATCTCCCGTGAGCAAGTGTATCAAGCTGCTGATTTGGTAGGTGCCAGTACTTTTATTGAGCGGTTACCTGGGGGTTATGATTATGATGTAATGGAACGCGGAGCTACTTTGTCTGTGGGTCAAAGGCAGTTGATTTCTTTTGTGAGAGCTTTGGTATATGATCCTAAAATCATCATTTTAGATGAAGCGACCTCTTCGGTTGATTCGGATACAGAATTTTTAATTCAAGGGGCCATAAGTAAGTTAATGAAGGGTAGAACTGCCATTGTTGTGGCTCACAGGTTGTCTACTATCCAAAATGCAGACAACATCATGGTGCTGGATAGAGGAGAGATCAAAGAGCAAGGAACCCATGATGACCTATTAAGTAGAGAAGGCTATTATGCCAAACTGCATGAGATGCAATTTAAAGAGGTGATCCTGTGAAGTGGACCTCAAAAAATACCTATGCGGTTATCATCTTTTTTTCAATACTGATCATGACCTTTTGCGTTCATTACGTTTACACTTTTTTGGGTGGATACCAGGAGGTTGTAGTTTATCATTTAGGAGCGGACCACCGTTTGGTAGTTGGGCGATCTTTTTCAGGACGTCAAACCTCAAAGACTATTGAGGAATATTACACAGAAAGTCGTGCGATGGTTTTGGACAGTACTTTGAAGGGGACGTTGACTATAGTCAGTTTTGAAGATCCCAAATTGAATGAGGGCGAAGTGAGTCTTTTTATAGGGGTTATTCTGATTGAAGAAAGTGTAAAGGTGCCTATGGATTATGAACTCAAAGAATTTGATTGCAATCAAAAGTTGGTCGCTTTTTTAAGTATGCATCCCATGGTGATGCCTAATGCGATAGAGGTAGAGCTAAAATTAAAACAAAAAGCAGATAGTCTAAATATTGAATTAAGCAATTTTATTTTTGAAATGTATTATTCGGATAATTCTAAGATTATCGAAGCGTGGTCAAAAAATTAGGTTGGATTTTCTTTATCCTGAGCCAATTGCTGCTCATAGATGCCTTTGTAGGCCCCATTGTTTGCTAATAGATTCTCATGGGAACCTTGTTCAATAATGGAACCATCTAGGAGTACAATGATCTTACTGGCTAACTTTGCCGAGGATACCCGATGAGAAATAATTAATGAAGTACGTCCTTTCATGATTTTTGCCATCGCTTCAAGAATTGTATTTTCGGTCTTAGTATCCACGGCGGACAGGGCATCATCTAAAATGAGTATTTTGGGTTCTCTTGCTACCGCACGAGCAATAGATACACGCTGTTTTTGGCCTCCTGATAAGGTGATGCCTCTTTCTCCTACTCGTGTATCAAATCCGTTAGGTAAATCAACAATGTTATTGAGTAAATCTGCGTCCTTAGCCGCTTGAATGATTTTTTCTTCATTCATGTCCGGATTACCAAAAGCGATATTATTTCGAATACTATCAGAAAATAAAAACACGTCTTGTGGTACAAAGCCGATTTGTGATCTTAAGCAAGAAAGATTATATTTCTGAATGAATTGTCCATCTATTTTTAAGGACCCAGAAGAAATATCATACATTCGACAAATTAAGTTGGCGAGGGTACTTTTTCCAGCGCCCATATTGCCGATGATGGCCACAGATTCTCCTTGATTAATCTTGAATGAAATATTTTTCAACGCATGAATACCTGAATCGGGATAAACAAAATTCACCTTTTCAAATTCAATAGTTCCTGTTAAATTTTTTTCTAAATTTTCAGTAGAAATTATATCCGTCTTGGTTTGGAGAAATTCATTAATTCTCTTTTGAGAAGCGGCCGCTTGTTGGATGATACTGGTAATCCAACCCAGTGCGGCTACGGGCCAGGTTAATAAGTTCACATAAATAACAAACTCAGCAATCACGCCGGTACTGATACTTCCATTAAAAACCTCAACGCCTCCAATATAAATAGTGAGAATAACACTCAGTCCAATAAGAGACATGATAAGGGGAAAGAAAACTGCTTGAACAAAAGCGAGTTTTAAGGATTTATTTTTATAGTCCGTACTTTCTTTTTCAAATTGAAGGTTGATGTCTTCCTCTCGATCGAAAGCTTTTATGACTCGAATGCCAGAAAAGGCTTCTTGAACGAACGTTGATAAATTAGATAAGCTTTCTTGAATTTTTTCTGAACGCTTATGAATGATGTTATTGACCAGATAAATACTGAGAGAGAGTATAGGAAGCGGAAGTAAGGAATAAATAGTTAGTTTAAAATTAATAGAAAACATAAAAGGGATGACCATTAGGAACAAGGTGAGTAAGGTAATCCCATACATGATGGCGGGTCCGAAATACATGCGAACCTTACTGACATCTTCGGATATTCGGTTCATTAAATCCCCCGTATTGTTTTTTCTGTAAAAGCTTAAGGGTAAACTTTGATAATGCTCAAAAATTTCATTTTTTAAATCATATTCAATGATTCGAGACATCACGATAATAGTTTGCCTCATGAAAAACATAAAAATGCCTCTCAAAAGTGCAGAGATCAATATTAATATACCCAATACCCAAATAGATTTTGCAAATAATGCATAAGCATTGGTTTGAAGATCAAAACCATCAAAGAGTTTAAAAAGCTCATAATTACCTTTCAATAGGTCAAATGAATACCTTACCAAAACTGCAGGTATGATGGAAAAATAATTGGCGATGATGATAAATAGTGTACCCAATATAAGGTGATACTTATATTTAAATAGGTATTTATTCAAATAGGCTAAATCATGCACAGGTTATAAAAGGATTGAAATTCTGAGTGATAATTTGATATAAACAAGGTATTTTTGACTTTTTATTTATTGTTCTGACTTAAAATGATAGTAAAGTTAGATTAGAATTTCTTTTAAAAATGGGAAAAGACTCCATTCAGCTGAAAAGTCAAACAATTTTAGATAAAATGTCGGACACGTCACATGAACAACTCATTTTTTGCAGTGATCATGTGCTTGGATTGAAAGCAATTATTTCTATTCACAACACGGTGCTTGGCCCTGCCATGGGAGGGACACGTATGTGGAATTATACCTCAGAGGAAGCTGCCATACAAGATGCTTTAAGGTTGTCCAGAGGGATGACTTTTAAAAATTCGATTGCCGGATTAAATATTGGGGGTGGTAAAGCAGTAATCATCGGAGATGCTAAAAAAATTAAAGGCGAAAAACTGATGCGTCGATTTGGGAAGTTTGTCAATGGTTTGGGGGGGCAATATTGGACGGCTGAAGATGTCAATATGACCATGCAGGACATGGAATATATCCGCATGGAGACGCCTTATGTAGCAGGTCTTCCAGAAAAAATGGGTGGATCCGGAGACCCTAGTCCCATAACTGCATATGGTGTTTTTTGTGGGATGAAGGCTTGTGCTAAAGTAGTTTATGGAACAGATACCCTGGCAGGCAAAAAAATATTGGTCCAAGGTTTGGGAAATGTAGGTTCCTATTTAATTGAACTACTGGTGAAGGAACGAGCACTTATTTTGGTTTCAGACATTTTTGAAGATAAGATCAAAAGGATAACAGAACGTTTTAAGGTTACTGTGGTGGCGGCGGATGAAGTGTATCGTGCAGACATAGATATTTATGCACCTTGTGCTTTGGGAGCTACGATTAACAGTCAGACCATACCTAAGATGAAGTGTAAAATTATTGCAGGAGGTGCTAACAATCAATTGGAGGATGAAGCTTTACATGCAAAAATGCTTCAGGATCAAGGCATACTTTATGGTCCAGATTTTCTCATTAACTCAGGCGGTATCATTAATGTTTATTTTGAACAGCAAGGGAATTACCATCGGTCTAAAGTTTTAGAAAAGGCGGAAGATATCTATAAAATGACTACTGATGTGATTAATTTTGCTTCAGTAAATAATATTACGACGCATCAATCTGCCTTGAATATAGCAGCGAAGCGTATCGAAGATTTTAGTAGGCTCAAATCACCTACTTTTAAATAGATTAAAGTTCTTTAAAATGTTAAATAGGAGGGTTTTAAGAGTGAAGGCCATGCAGTCTTTGTATAGCTATTTCTTAATGAAAGCATCTGTATGTGATTTAATTGAAGAAGAGTTGGTTGCAAAATACTCTTTAGACCCTGCGCTGCATGATTTTTCGGATTGCGAGTTATTTGAGGCTAAACAAAATTTAATTAAAATCTGTTTTAGAAATAGGTTTTTAGATGAATCTTCGCATACGATGGTAGCACTGGATGAGGAAGATCTTCAAGAAGTTGAAAATAGCTATCTAAAATATGAAAACCTGATTACGAAAGAGGTAAAAAGCATTAGACAGAACATGATGGCCGAGCGTGCTCGACTTAAAAAATTATATCTAAAAATACTTTTGCTACCTGTCTCATTTGCCTTTGTGGATAAGCAGGAACAGGATAAAATAAAAAGTAGTCCTGCTAGGTCAGCTTCGAGTGGAAATTTATCTAGTAACGTGTTGATTGCGAAGATCAAAGAAGATTCTAACTTGTACGAAGCGGTAAAAAAAGGAGAAGTTGACTGGGAAGCGGAAAGTGATGTTGTAGTGCAGTGGTACAAAGATGTTTTGAGAGTAGATGAATTCATGATACGCTTTCAGGAACTCAAAGAGCCCACACAAGAACAGCAACTAGAATGTGTACAATACCTTTATAAAAAAGTCATCTTTAAAAGTGAGATTATTGGGGCCTATTTTGATCAAAATGACTTGAGATGGAATGAAAATAAATCCATCATTAGGAGTATGGTTCTCAAAACATTGAAGTATTTTAATTTTGAAAACCCACTGGAATTGCAGCCATTGAGCCACAACGAAGATGAAGATTTTGAATATTTTGAAACTTTATTTTCCGAAACGATGAGGCGCGAATATGAGTTGGAAATGATCATTTCTAAAAGAGCGAAAAATTGGGATGCCTCTCGAATGGCCATGACTGACTTGGTAATTTTGAAAATGGCTTTGGCAGAAATGATGACCTTTCCGAGCATTCCGATTAAGGTGACCATCAATGAATATATTGAGATTTCCAAAAATTACAGTACGCCAAGAAGTAAACAATTTGTGAATGGAATTTTGGATGTTTTGGCAAACGAGTTATCTTCGGAGGGTGTTATTAAAAAAAGTGGCAGAGGTTTAATAGATAATAAATAAAAAAATCATGAGTAAAAATTCAGGGAATTCATTTTTTGCCTTTCTATTTGGTATTTTTGCTGGAGGCATTTTGGGGCTTTTGTATGCTCCTGAGAAAGGAACACATACACGCGATCGGCTATCATTTTTGCTAGATAAGTATAAAAAAAGAGTGGAGGAGTTAATGGAAGAGCTGGTAGAAGGCAAAAATTTAAAAGACAATAAGGCCAAGTCAGAAGGAAAAAAAATCATCGATGATACCAAAAAAAAAGCCGAAGAGTTGCTTGATGATGTGAATGGTTTAATTAATCAGATAAAAAAATCAGATTGATTAAATAACAAAAGAGCTATATTAAGACGCTATTTTCTTTAAATTTGAATAAAATTTTAATACAAAATGAAACAGATAACTAAAATTACATTGATATTAAGCCTAGCATTGATAGGCTTCAGTTGTTCGAATAAAGAATTGGAATCACGCCTAGCTAAATTAGAAGGTAAGATGGCCCAATTAGAGACTAAAAACGGAGTAAGAACTACTCCAGCGGCACCGACGTCAGCCCAAGTGCCGGACGTAAAGCCAGATGGTCCACTTCCGACGTTCAAATTTTCAGAAGAAAGTTTTGACTTTGGTACGATTACAGAAGGAGACGTAGTAGATCATGTTTTTTCATTCGTGAATGACGGGGATGCTCCTTTAATCATCAGCAGTGCCACTGCATCTTGTGGATGTACCGTGCCTGTATGGCCTAAGGCACCTATTGCTCCTGGCGAAGAAGCAGAAATTAAGGTGCAGTTTAACAGTCGAAGTAAGCCAGGTATTCAGAACAAGACGGTAACCGTTACGGCCAACACTTATCCTAAAGTAACCCGCTTGAAAATTAAAGCAAATGTGAACAAAGCAAATCCATCATAAGTCGTTATGTTGGAAATCATATTTTTACAGGCATCAGGAAATAACTATTCCCAATTCATCATGCTGGGAGGCATGGTTGCTATATTTTACTTCTTTTTTATTCGTCCACAGCAAAAAAAGCAAAAGGACACTAAAAAATTTATTGAAGCGGTGAAAAAAGGAGATATGGTAGTGACGTTGGGGGGTATACATGGGAAAGTATTTTCGGTTGATGAGGCTACCATTACCCTTGATGTAGATCGGGGGAATAAGTTGGTGGTTGAGAAATCATCTCTCTCATTAGATACCAGTGCTCAATACGTATCCAAGAAATAGCTTAGGTATGATTTGATGATCAACTTTAGTAATTTTACAAATAATAACTGGAAGGTAGTATTGATCTCCATCACGGGGGCTGCTACCTTTTGGCTTTTTAGGGCACTGAATAAGTCACATAGTGCGCTCATCAGTTATCCGATTGAATTCGTTTTTAATGTAGACAGCACTGTAGTCATGAATCCACTGCCAACTACGATTAAAATAGATGTAAGCAGTGGCGGCTGGAATTTATTCAGAAGGACGTTGATATTTAGTATTGATCCTATCCAGGTAGAACTAGATAATCCTTCCGAAGTCAATTTTCTGACCCAATCATTCTTAAGACCAATTGTTGAAGATCAGCTAAAAGGGCTTACTATAAACTATATTGTTACAGATACTTTATTCCTTAGCATTGAACGAAAGATAACGAAGCGGATGATATTAAAGGTAGATAGCTTGAGCTTGCCCCTCGAAGAAGATTATCAGCTTATGTCTAATATAACCATTCAACCTGACCATGTTGTGTTGACCGGACCTAAATCTATTATTAACTCTTTTGAATCAGATTTCTACATTACCCTAGACGAGAATAATATTGATGAGGATTTTTATGGTAGGATAGAAGTTCCCATAGTATTTGAAGACCTCATTCAATCTGATCCTAGTGAGGTCAATGTAAGTTTTGAGGTGGAGAAGTTTAAAAATGTTAAGATAGGGGTTCCAATTATCTTGCAGAATTTTCCTTCCAATCGAGTGACTACGCTGCTAGATTCTATAGTGAATGTGACCTATAGGGTCAAGGAGTCTTTTAAAGAGGATTTTTCGTCAGAGGATTTTTATGTAGTCCTAGATTATGATTTTTTAAAAACAGATTCTTTGGGTGTACCTGTACTGATCAAGTATCCTGATACCTTGCGAACCGTGAGTATGGACTCCCAAAAAGTGAGATTTCGGTACGAAAATGAAGAATAGTTCGTTATTGATAGGTATTACTGGGGGGATCGGGAGTGGTAAGAGCCTGATAAGTAGTATTTTTAATAAACTGGGGCTACGAGTGTACGATGCAGATAGGCGAGCCAAATGGCTGATGGCTCATGACCCAAATATTAAGTCTCAACTGATTGAATTATTGGGTTCAGAAAGTTATACTGAGCAAGGATTGAATAGGTCCTTCATTGCACGTAAATCTTTTAATAACGAAAATATTTTGACTCGATTAAATGCGATAGTTCATCCAGAAGTAGACGCCGACTTTACCAGATGGGTAGCATTGCATGATTCCAGCCCAGTTTTGTTAAAAGAATCAGCCTTAATTTTTGAAACCTCTTCACATACTGAATTAGATCAAGTTATTTTGGTTTTGTCACCAAGTGCACTGAGAATTAAAAGAGTTTTGGCCCGTGATTTACATCGAGATAAGAAAGATATTGAAGCGATCATTTCGCGCCAGTTGCCAGCTGCAGAAACTAGTTTATTGGCACATTTCATTATAAAGAATGATGAAAGAAACTTATTACTTCCCCAGGTCCTGAGTATTCACAAAGCTTTGATAGCTCAGGCGAGTTGATTACAAAGGGCTAATTTTTTAGAAGTCACAAACTATTTGCTCATATTCATGGGGTCTATATGCTTGAGAGTGTATGGGATTACCACTAAAATCCTTGGTAATTACGATATGGAAAGGAGCGGCTGCAATAAATATTTCGAATTGAAAAAGGGGGGGGTTCTGATGTGAAATAGATCGGATGGCATCGTACTCAGCAGGATAATGAATGGATTGGTCCCCATAAATGAGTCCATATTTATTATTTTTTAAATAACGAAATACATTTTCAGTAATTTGTGTGTAAGTGCTCACTCCTTTTAGGATTTTTTTTTGATGATCAGTAATAAGGGACCAGCTGCTATCCGTTTGCACCCAAAACAAGGAATCATTGAGGCCTATGATATTTTGATATTTAAAGTCAATGATCACAGCACCCTCACGATTTATTAACCCTTTAAATGATCCTTTTTTCGTTAAATAATAAGGACCCAATCGCTCAGATACACCTTCGTATTGATCAGAGAGTTTAATGCTATGATTTAAATCAAATCCTGTTATTTTTCCATTTTTTAGTAATTGTGCGAGGTGATTTTTTTGCTCAATAAAATCATAGCCAATGGGAATGATCACATTTCCTTTTGGATCTAAGACTCCTTGTTGGTCGTTGAGGGTGATTTTAAAGAGGGAATCTGTTAGCGGATCTATGTGATCAAAATTACCCTTGAACATTAATTCGCCTTCTTTGTTGTAGATTTCCTGTGCATCTTTATGGGTTTTGAGTAAATAACGGGCCCGTACTTTTCCTTGACGATCGCGAGACAGCAGACTGTTTACGGTAACTTCTTTATTTATAAGAAGTGATTGCTCATTTGGGAAGAGTACATAAGAAGAATCAGAATCACGAATGACTAACGCCAATTCACGTAAGGATTGAATAGAATCTACCTTGATAAATGCACCTTTCGGATTGATTAAGTACCAATGATTTTTTTTGAGGCCCAACCAAGGGTGATGGTCAATGAGATTTTCAAAAACATTTGTACCCAAATCTTTAATGATTTGCTTATGATATATCTTATAATCTGATATGCCTTCCGTATAATGATAGGTATCACCAACATAAATATCACGGTCTGCTTCCCAAGGTATGAGGAGGTTCATATTACTTTCAAGCAAGGCTTGTTTGTTTTCATGATAAAGTAGCATTACGGAATCATTGATCAACTCATAGTCGTCTGCTAAAAAATTAGGAGTTAGTTGTTTTTTTTGAATTCCTTTTTGAACAAAAGATAGGTTATGAAAGGCGATTTCCTCCCCCACACGAAACG
>JGI20151J14362_10000202_pt1 | contig 43547 bp, 63 predicted proteins | sample COG_01_FD_14362 | JGI IMG/M metagenome (IMG submission 14362)
CGACAAAATCGCTTTCAACTATTCCCTGTCAGGGGATGATGGTGCAGCTGGTGCAACTGGTGCAACTGGCGCAGCTGGCGCTGGCTCTGGGGATATGCTTGCGGCAAATAATCTATCTGATGTTGCTGCTGTAGCCACAGCATTTACAAATATTAAGCAAGCAGCAACGTCAAGCGCAACAGGCGTGTCTGAATTAGCCATTGCTAGTGAAGTAAATACAGGCACAGACGCAGCCAGAACAATAACCCCAGACGCATTAGCAGGCTCAATCCATGGCGTTAAAAAGTTAGGCGGCACCTTGGCTGAACGTGCGACTGCTGCCAGTGTTGCTACATTTTTAGACATCCCTGTTACTTCTGATATGGAGGGAATGGAACTGTTTGACTGGATGGGCAATGTTGTGACAGCGGGGACCACAGGTACGCAGACACTAGACATCCTGAAAAACGGGGTAACAATGTTTGCCACCAAGCCTACTATCGATTCTGCTGAGACAACAACATTTACAGCGGCTGCTGCCGGGGTACTGAAGACTGACGGGACCGAGGATGTGACTGAAGGGGATATAATTTCTTTTGGCATCACGGCCTTGCATACAACCCCAGCCTTAGGTAGCGGGTTAGTTGGCTTATTCAGGAAACCATAATGGACCTATATATTCAATTCAGGCACACAAGACCTGAGAACAGTACAGCGGATATAGGGGAGGTTACTCTTGTATACGAGACTTCTGAAATCGTAGAGCCACCTTCACCTACTAGTCACTTAGCTTTGGTAAAAATCACTGGGCTTCCTGCTTCGCAAAGTAAAGCAAAGTTGTACGAGCTGTTAGCCTCAGAGATTCAAGGTGAAGAAGATGTAGATGGGTATGATGCCAGACGATGTGCTGTCTTTGATTTTGCATCATTACCTTCCCCATTTTTAAATGACTTCAATGTAAATAAAGAAGTGGATATTCCGTTTGGCATTGCTGTGTCATTACTACACAACAGAAAACTAAACCGTGGCATAACTCAGGGGGACTTTGACTAATGGCTGAAGTAGTACGCTACGTTAATACAGCATCCACTGCTGGAGGTGATGGGACTACTAATAACACTACTGGTGCTACAAGGGCATACGCCTCTAGTGCTGAGTGGAATACTGCGGAAATAACTAACCTAGTTTTAGATACAGATAACCATGTCCTTAAGTGCTGTGGCACAGCTGCGGATACTGCTCAGCTTAATATGTCAGGATGGACTATGAGTGCTGTTTATAATTTCTTAATGGAAGGCAATCCTGATGAAGCTGATGGATGGAATAAAACCGGACTCTACAGTACAAGCCATTATCGAATAGAGACAGTTGATGCCTCTAACATTAAAGCTGCCAAAGACTCCTTTTCGACATTTAGAAACTTACAGGGGGCAACCTCAGGGACAGGGAATAATAATCCGAACGTATATCTTAAAAATACAGTGGATGTTCTCGAAGGATGTATCTTGCGTCAAGGGTGTACAGGCACTAAAGGAAAGGGAGTTATCGGTGATTATGAGCCTTTTGCAGGAAGTATAAGTAATAATATTATATACTCTACCGACCCTTTACCTGAGCTTGATTCTTATGGGATATCTTTCAAAGGTGAGGTTAGTAGCACAGGCAGGATTTATAACAATACTGTATACGGATTCCGCGAGGGAATTTACGCTCCTCTAGCTACTCAGGTAGGTAAGTGTAACAACAACACAGTCTTTGGCTGCACGGATGACTTTGATATGCATGCCAATTGGACGCTTGATTATAATGCTTCTGATGATGGTGATGGAACTAATGCACAAACATTATCGGGAACAAGGGCAGATGATTTTGTTGACGTAACAACTTATGACTTTCACCCAGTAGAATCTGGTGTGTTACCTAGCAACGGCTTGGGCAGTGCCACCGATTCTAATGTACCTCTAGCAGATATTAAAGACGTTACACGTAGTACGTCTGCACCATCAATAGGCGCTATTGAATATGGGGCAGTATCTTCATTCGTTCCAAAGATGGGAATTTATTAATAGCGTCCCTGTGTGCCATCTTATGGATGGTGCGCGGGGGCTTGTGGATGAAGACCAGTGCAGAAGACACATAGAGCATGACGAAGGTAAACAAGACTTACTAGCTTAAAGGATTATTAATGCCAGATTCAGATAGAAGAGACACCGACACGCTTATACTTTTAAAGCTGCATAACCTTGATGAAAAGTTTGATGCGAAGTTTGATGCGTTGAGCCAGAAGTTTACTGACCATCTTATAGAAGACAAAGAATTGCATCTTCGAACCGATCACTTGATCCATGGTAACGGTAGCGTCGGCATGAAGGCCACCCTCGAGGTGGTCAAGAGCAGAGTCACTCTAATAAATGCTATTCTATTCGGGGCTTGGGGTGCGATTATTGGGGCCTATTTAAAACTCAGAGGCGTTTAGATGCTACGCGCTAACACTGAGCTCAAGGAACGCGGTATTGACGGCTATGGCTCCGGGTGCTTTGGCGCCAGCCGGGACGGCGGCCAAAGACTCCATAACGGAATAGATTATGAGTGCGCTGCCGGCAGCTTTATTTTTCCCGTCGAGCCCGGGCGGGTCACTAAGCTCGGCTATCCGTATGGCGACGATTTAACCTTCCGATACGTCGAGGTGACTGACGTCACTGGATATCACTGGCGCTATTTCTATGTGGACCCGGCCGTCGTGCTCGGGGACTACATCACCGAGAGCACAATGCTTGGAAGGCTTCAGGCGCTCGAGGGCAGGTATCCGGGAATCACTCCTCATTGTCATCTTGAGGTTAAAGACGGCGAGGGCAACTATATTGATCCGAGGGCGATTGTCTAGTCTCATGGACTGGATACTCACAGTGTTCATTGTTTTACCAAGCGGCCATTATGTTCAGCGGCCAGTCGCAACAGCAGAGCCTCAGCGTTCGCTCGTTGAATGCAATAAACTCAGACTACAGTCAGACTATCGAGAAATTCCACTCGCCTACAATCAGCTGACAGGCGGCGAGGCGAGACTTGTGTGCGTCGGCAAGCCGGGGCGACAAAGTGCTTGATATGATTTATATGTTTTTCAATGAGCACAAGGGGGTCAGGCGGCTCGGGCTCCTCGTCTGGTTCGCGCTGACCGCGTGGGCCACCTATCGAATTTTTAGCAACATGACGGAAGTGTCGCCAGCTGTCGCCAGCTGTTATGCCACGCTCGTCGGCGCGGCCGCTGCATACGGCTGGCAATACATTACTCATAGGAGAGGAGAGTGACTAATATTTTAGGCATATCAATACTCGTCGGACTGTTGTCGAGCTTCGGAATGTACAAACAGATTCAAGCCAACGGCGAGATTAAGAATGAGCTCGAGACCAAGGACAAGATTATCGCTTCCCAGATATTGGAGAGGGCGAAGCTGGAGGAGACCTTGCTCGAGAACTCGAACAAGAAGAGGGTCATCTATCGTGACAAAGAGAAAATCAAATATTTAATCAAGGAGGTTCAGACCAATGCGAGCCCTGAAGACTGTATTAATCAGCCTGTACCTGTTGAGCTTAACTGCCTGTTTCGAGTCGATGGCTGTCAAGGAGTGCCCGGTGGTCCCGGTTCAGCTGACTCAGCCGACCCCGGTCCCTAAGTACACCGGCGAAACTTGGGCGGACGTGGCCGACTTTACTGTCGAGCTCGACGCCGCCCTCAAGGAATGCAATGCAGACAAGTCCTCTATTCTGGACTGGTCCAAACCATCACTTGACTAGCTTCTCGCAAGCGTATTGTATCGAGTAAGGTATCGGTCGGTCGCCTGCCAGATACTGGCGAAGAGTCCTGTCACCTATGCCCAGCCTTTCGGATATGGCTCGCTGCGATAGCGGTGGGTCGAGCGACTCAATAAGTTCTCTTAGATAGCCCGGGTCTGGGTTGTGATGCTTCTCTGCATTCGGCTTCATTTTAATAGTCTCGCTAGTTGGTTGTGGAATTTTTGGGGGACCTTGGTCTTTTTGGCGTCACGCAAGTCCAAGAAGTATTCAGGGAGCTTGCGGTTTTCAACGTATGCCCACGCTCTCGTGCTGTAGCCATCAAGGTAGTAAGCGTCGCAGACCAGCACTAAGCTCTCGCCCTCTCCGACGGGGAGCCGAGGCTCATCCATGTGGTCATGGTCGATGATGTCGCCGACATAATACTCGTCGGTCTCCTCGGTGGCGATGGTCTCAATGTCCCACTTGTATACATATTCAGCCATATTATATTCTCCTTTTTGATGCTTCACTTCAGCGCCGCCTTTGGTTCGCTCATGATCCACCGGGCCACGTCCTTCTCGATTCTCGTGTCGCCTGCCGGGACCTCGAAGACTTTGTTCTCGTGTGGGACCTCGTGACTCGGCTCGCCATCGAATACATATAGGACACAAGTGTCCTTGATGCTGTCGACCTGACTTTCTCGCCAGTCTTGCTGGACACAATACTTAGTTCGTCGGCCCTTTGCTTTATAGAGGACCCTGCAATTACCATTATCCACGGCGATTATTTTAAGCTCGACCTTGCTCATTTCAACAGCTTCCAAGTGATGTCGACCACTTTCAGGATGGGCATGGCGATGAACTTTTCTTGATTGGCTGCACTGAGCTTGTCATAGACTCCGACGACCGCGCTGGCCGTGAAGCTGTCGACAGTGTGGCCATCGATTTTCTTGTACCCGTTCTCGAGCACGTCTCTGAAGTTCTCTATGCCTTTTATTCCTAGTGCTTTCATTACGCGTCTCCTTTCTTGATTAGGGCCACGACTGCGACGTTCAACTGTATCAGCGCGTCTGCATACTTCTTGACCTTCTTGGTGGGTATCTCGTTGCCATTGTTTAAGTGGTCATACAAGTCGCCCAGCTTGACGGTCATGGCCAGCTTGTTATTGCCGGCAATCAGTCTCGCCATATAGGCTGTGTAATTGTCGCCATCATGCTTGGTCAGGAACTTAACCGCTTCGATGACAGGCTCAGGAACACCGGCAGCCTTGAGGCTTGTGGCGTCGTGCTCGGTGTCCTCGATAATATCGTGGAGGAAGCCGGTGAGGTAGACATCCTCGTTATCAAGGTCGAATGGGTTGACGTATGCAGCAAGCAGGGCCACTGCCTTCAGATGTCTTTCATACGGGTCACCGGCCTTGTCGACCTGACCTTTGTGAGCTTCAAGTGCAAGGTTCCTGATGATTTTATAGGTAGTGGTCATATTTGACCTCCTTTGTGAATTGAGTGGGAAATATAGCACGGCTCGTTGAGCCGTGCAAGAGGTTAGTTATCTTTGTCGGTTTTGTAGCCGAGGCCCTCGAAGAGGTTGACGAGATAACCGCTGACAGCTTCGTCCTTCGCGCCTATTGAGACAGTGTTCACAGCGTTCCACCAGTAGTCATATAAGTTCGCCACGCCGAATGGAGTCTGCAAGTAATACTCGAAGGTGACTTTTTCCTCTGGGTCGTTGGTGCTGTAGTTCGGTTCACCGAAGAGCTCAGCCAACTCGTCACGGCTGATGATGACGCTGCCCTGACGGCAAGCGCCTGCGAGGTCAAGTTCGCCCTCAGTGATTTTGTAGCAGGCTGATGGGATAATGGTCAGTGCTGGGTTGCTGTTTAATGTGGTCATAAGGACCTCCGTAAGTTTATTTAAAAGGCCACCGGGGTGGTGGCGTTGGCTGAGTTATATCACGCTGACGCGGCCCTTGAAGTCGTCGCCGAAGATTTCCAGCGGGACGTAGGCTTCGCCATCAACAGTGAATACTTTTTCCGCTGTGTGGTTAGTGCTGTCAACCAGCTTGAAGAAGGTGGCGCCGTTAAGAGTCTTGACTTCGGCGACGGTGCCCTCGAGCCAGCGTTCAGGGCGTCCCGGGCATGGCTTGAAGTGGTAAGCCTTGATTCTGTCGCCGACCTTTGCGAGGCCTTCATATTTTAATGTACTCATTTACACAGCCTCCAGTTCTTTTAAGTAGGTCAATGCGAGTTTGGTATAGAGGGTTTTGAGCTTGCTGGCCGCTCTGATTTTTCCTTTGGCCTCGGCTTCTTTCCATGCAATGTAGAGATTGTTTGCTTTGGTTTCGTACTTGTCGAATGGGTTGTTCATGGTGCCTCCTTATTTGTGGCAGTAGTGGGAACAGGAACTACATTAGGCTCATTGAGCCGAGGAGTCAAGCGCTTTCGCTGTTTATTTTTTTAACCAGTTCGAACACAGCCTCGCCATTGCTGAAGACACCTATCTTGTTGATGGCTGATGATGGGTATGAGTCATTAATTAATTTAACGATGTTGTCGGCGACTTTGTTTGCCCAGCCTTTTGCGATGTTTGCCATGCCAGACTCTTCCGAGTAGTAGCGATCGAACTCATTGGTCACGAGCGCGACGCTGACGCAACCGCAATACTCGGAGACAACGACCTTCGCGAAGTTATTCTCAAGGAGGACTTTGCCTTCGCCTATCCATTCGCCGTCAACACGCTCGAATGATTTATAGTTATTTTTAATGATGTTCTCGAGGTTGTCCTTGAACCATTCCCAGTTGTCGTTGTTTTCGTCATAGTCATCGGTGAATCCAGCTGGGTCGTTTAGGTAAGCTACTGCGACCGCGTTGCTTGGCACGTTTACTGATCTACTCATATCTCATATCCCTCATAGTAATTAATTTCAGCATTCTCGTGGGCCTTCGCCATAATCTCCCAGCTAATGACCTCCTCGTGATATTCGTTAGCCTCTTCAAGTGTATCGAAGACGAGGCCCTCGTTGTAATACTTTAATGATTCGCGGTCCATTATTAATATTCTCCTCGAGCTGTTGCTTTTGCGCCCTCAATGCAGTCAGAGAGGTATTCTCTCCATGATTGGTATTCATAACCACAGGCTTTGCTCTCTGATTTATGCCATTCGTATTCTTTGTAATATTCGTCATAGGCTTTTTTGTTTAGCTGCATTTTTAATAGCTCCCGTCGATTTGTTTTGGTATGTCGTGGTATTGAGCCACTTGGTTTTTTAATTCGTATCTCACTGCCGCTATCACTGGGACCGGGCCAAGGACTAGGACAAGAAGGGGAAGAAGAGTTTCCATTTTTACCTCGCTGTTGCTGGTAGTTAGTCGGAAGAACAATTCGAATATAGGCTCATTGAGCCAGCACGTCAACAACTTTCGTAATTTATTTTCAGGTCCTTCTTTTCTTGCTGAAGGGCTCGAGGTCTTGGGCTGGAGTTTTATTCTGCCCCATTGGAACTCGCCGGGGCTAACAATAACAAGGACTTAGCTGAGGGTAACGGTAAAATCTATGGGGCAGATTGAAAAAGTAAGTGACTGTATTGATTAAGATAATTACAATAAAAGCGATTGTTTCGTAAATAGTAGGTCGGAGGTTCGAATCCTCTTTCCGGCACCAACACCAACGCTTTCAGCTTTAGGGTCCACTAACATTGCCCCATAGAACGGGGTCTGCCCCAAAGAATCAGTCGGGTTGCTCTATTTTGGAGCGAGAGAACGGGGTCACGACCTTGCCTTTGCGACGGTAATGAGCCCGGGTGACGGCCGGTGTTGAGTGGTCAAGTTTATCGGTGGCCTCGGCCTCGGTCGCGTCGCTTGCTGCCTTGGCTCTGATGTCTGACTCAGTGAAGCGCTCGACGAGCTCGGTGTCCTCGAGTGCCTTGTCCATGCTCCGACGCCACACAGAATCAAAGCCACTGGCCTTCCGTTTTTCATCGAGGTAACACTTGCCGGCCCGGGTTGCGAACAGATACATCGACCCGACTTTTCTCTTGATGGCGCGGACGTCGGCCACGGCTTCCCGGAGTTCGTCGTCCCATGTGAACATGATTTTCTTGCCGGTTTTATTCTGGACCACGAGGAGGCCCTCAGCTTTGATATCAGACAACTGGATGGTGAGCATGTCGCCCTTCCTAATGCCGAGCTTGAGCTTGAGCGTGACGTAGGTTTTTATCATCGGGTTAGCGACCTCAAGGAACTCAGCAAGCTCCCAGTCCTCAACGTATCGCGTGCGTGCCTTAGCGCCGAATTTCAGGACCTTGCCCTTGATTGGATGAAAGTCTATGTATCCCCACTCAATCGCCTTGGTATACGCATGAGATAGGACGACGACGTGCTGATTGGCTAGGCTCTCGCTGCGACGGCCGACCTTGTCGCGCATCTTGTAGACATCCATGGGGCGAAGCGCACTGATATCCATTTCACCGAAGCCCTTGCGAAGCGCTGCGATAATTTTGATCTCAGTGTCGAAGGTGTTCGGGGACTTTGTTGGGGAGACTTCTTTGATGTAACGGTCGAGCAGCTCGGCGATTGTCTTGGCGTCTTCATAGATATCTGCACGCTCGGCCCATGTCTTATATGCCTCGGGTAAGGTGCGGCCAAGGCGGAACTCTTTCTTGTTGTCCCAGTGCTGTCGAAGAGCCGGGGGAACTCGGTAAAAATATAGGCCACGACGGAAACGCCAGTTCGTTGGGAGGCCTTTGTTTTCAGGTGTTCGCGGCTTTGGCGGCGTCATTAGAATGCACTATAGTCGGGCTCGTTATTGGCTCGGTTTTTATTCTGAAACTTTTCAACGCCCATTGCAATGAGATAAGCGTCGCGTGAAACAATGACGACATTATCAGGCCGAAGTCGACCCGGGATGTTCATAGCGTTCAGCGCTCTCATCTGGGCACCCGGTCGTTGCTTCCCGGTAACCTCGAGCAGTTCAGCAGGCGTCAGGTTCAGCATCCGTTATACCCTTCGAGCTCAATCAGCTCACGAGTTTGCTCGGGGCCATAGGTAGGCACAACCCACTCAAACAAAAAATTCCAGTGGTTCATACTGGTCTGCTTCAGTCCGTGCTCACGCTCATCAAAAATGTCTAATTGCATAATTCCCTCAGTTAATAAAAGACCCCGGGGTTGTCGCCCCGGGGCAAACGGTTGCGCCGTTACTCGGCACATGCTCTCAGCTAATAAGGAGTCTGATACATGTGCTGCCGGTGTTATTGCCATCACCGCCGGCTGGATGGTTCCCGTCAGGGATATATAAAAGTCCCCGGCCTGCTCATAAAAGTTTTACAGAACATTTATCGACTATAAAAATATATGAAAAATATTATAGTTAGCGAGCAGGCCGAGGGGTTCGTGGAGGTGCTTTTTAGAACGGGATGTCGTCATCGAAGTCGTCGGCGGCCTCGTGCGTGTTGCCCTTCGCTTCCGCTGGCTTGGGCGCTGGCGCCGCTTTCTCAGCGCTTCGCTGACCTTCCTCTTGACCTCTGCCGCCCAGCATCTGCATTTCATGCGCGACGACCTCGGTCGTGTATCGGTCCTTTCCCTCTTTGTCTTCCCACTTGCGTGTTTGCAATCGGCCTTCGATGTAGACCTGTGAGCCCTTGTGAAGGTACTCGGCCGCTATCTCTGCCACCTTGCCGAAGAAGACAACCCGGTGCCACTCGGTTTTTTCTTCCTTGTCAGCACCCGACTTGAACGATGTCGCCAGTGTTATGTTTGCGACAGCACTGCCGCTGCCGGTGTATCGGACGTCGGGGTCGTTGCCCAGATTGCCCACCAGTATTACTTTGTTTATTCCGCGTGCCATTATGATTTTACCTCGCTAATTTTATTTTGATATGTGCCTTTTTTTCTGAAGCCCTCGAGGTCGACGTCCGTCAACTGGGGGACCTTTTTATAATCGACCGCGCCTTGCCTATAGAACCGAGTCACACGAAGACCGGCGCCGATAGTGTTGCGTTCACCTGATAGCTCGAGGACCTTGGCCTTAGCATCGTCCAGCGCTTTTTTCATTCTCGCTGCATTCTCAACGGCATTTAGATAGTCCGAGACGGCGAACTTCCATTCGTTTGTTTCGAGCTCGACGTAGTCACGAGGACCGGGCTCGGGCGCTGTCTTTGATATCACATGTGGCCAGAACTCCTCCCACGCTTCGACAATCCTTTTCTGAATTTCCTTGTCAGGCGTCACCTCAACCCGGGCGAACCTGCTGTCGTCCTGATAGACGAAGAAGTGACAGACCGGGGCGTTGGTCACGAGGAGCTGATGGTTGACCTGAATGAGGTCGGTCTCACTGAGTTCACCCTTGAGCGCCATTTCTCCCCGGGCAGAAGTGAGCCCTTTGACGGGGCACTTAATCTCAGCAATTGAATTAATCACGTCGTCCCGGGTCAGCGACAAGTCCGCGCCATCCACTGACGCCGCGAAGTCGTCATCGCCCTCGATGACATAAGGCTCGAAGACGATACCTGTCTCGGCTTCACACTTGGCCCGAGCAGCTGGCTCGAGGTCATGGCCACGCTGCATGGCTCGCTGCAAGAACTCACTGAACTCTTGCTCTTCGCCGAGGACCTTCTTATTGAAGACGTCGAGCGCCGTGCTGTAATCAGACACGCCGATGATTGACGAAGACTCTGAAGCCATTTTTTTACCGGCCCGGAAGGCGTGCCACTCGGGTGTGTTTTGTTCTAAGGTCAATAACTGCATTAGACTTTCTCTTTTAATTTTTCGAGACCAGCGACGATGGATTCGTATCGACTGGCGGGTATTAGATGGAAGGCTGTAACTCTGTATTTTTTATATATACGGTCACGCAAGTTAGTGCGAGCCTCTTTGGTTTTGCGAACCTCTTTGATTAAGTCAGAGAGAACCGCGACACAGTCCAGAGACATGAGCTCAACCTCTGGGGCCGCCTCTGCAATGGGAGCACTCTCGGGCTCGCTTTGCTTGGTATGCGTCTGCTCATCCATGTCCTGAGTGAAGACCTCGGAGAGGCCGGCACAGCGAAGAGTCGCATCGATGTGGGCTGACTTGCAGGCCATCTTGAGCGCCTTGTTAAGGTCGCCCCAGTCGTCCTTCTTTGCGTCCCGGGCACCAATACCCTCGGCGACAATGTTGCCGCTGCCGTCGAGCAAGTGACAGCGCAAGACAATTGAATTGATATCAACACCACTGACGGCCGCCTGTTCATAGTCGCCGATATTTGGATAATGAACTATCAGGCCCAGCATCCCGCTGATTTTCTCGGCCCCGGGTTTCCAGAGTGAGTCCTTCGCGTAATGACTGGCGTCGTTGCACTCTTCTTTCCGGGCTGTCGCCTGACATTTACCCTTACTGACCACATGAATGCGACCGTAGTCGACGTCAGGCTTGAGCGCATCCTTCACCCATTCGACCAGCGCCTGCCGGTTTTGCTTGCGCCGGTCCAGACTGGCGACGAAGACCTCAACCGGGAGGTCGAGCGGGTTGGTGGCTGTTGAGGGCAGTTCGGTGACGAAGGTCTCCTCGTGCTCCATGAGTTCTTGTTCCATAATATTTTCTCCTATTGAAGGACCGGGCAGTCGCAGCGGTCGAATCGATTGCCGCAGTCATCGCAGTACGCATTTTTAATGACGACGTATTTAATTTGTTTGCCTTCGGGGACCCGCTTCGCAACTTCGGCGAGCTTGAGTTCGTCCCGGGTCAGGCTTTCTGTGTCATTGAGCTCGCTCGTTAGTTGAGCGCCCAAGTCGGCGTTGTAGGCCTCGGCTGATAGTTCGCTCATAGGCCGAGCTCCTTGAATACTTTTGTCATAATTTTTCTCCAGTAGATTAAAAGGGGAGGGCCCGAAGGCCCCCAGCAGTTACGCTGCCAGCGCTAGAGATTCGCCGAGTGTATCGACGATGATTTCGGACCTTGCTCGGACTACTTCAGTCGACTGTAGTCTGCTACCCGTAGGCTTGAGAGCCTCAGTACAGGCGTTGTACAACTGCCATGCGCTTCGGTCGTAGCTCGTGTTGTCGTTGTAGGCAGCGTGAGCGTCGTATGATGGACGGTCCCATTCTTTAACCGCGACACCTAACTGAGTAGCTGATAGGCCACCGCGTCTGTGAAGTTCGATAAGGAACTGGTCACCTTGGGTTGGGTTAAGGAGGGTTGACTTGTACTCAGTGAGACGCTTCTCGGTCTCAGCGGCACGGTCAGGGATTTTATTAACCGCGTCGGCTACCAGTGCAGGGATTCGGTCCCAGATATTGGTGGTCTGTTTGGTCTTGAAGGTGCCCAGTGAACCACTGAAGCACATGTTTGAGCAGACCATGACTTGCTCACCGATACAGAGGCCACGTTGAATGCTTTGATTATGTGAGCCACGAAGGCCAACAATGACCCGGAAGTCGTCCGCTTCGACAAGGTACTTATTGTCGAGAGCAACCTCGAAGGCGCCGAAGAATAATGACCCGGCATTTGTCACCTCGAACTCCTCATCGAGAACCTGTAGGCCACATTTATCCAGCTCGTTTTCAACGAGGTCTGCATAATCTGAGAAGGGCATTGGTTCATGGAACCGGCCTTGAGGCTTAGGGGTTGCTAGATTCTTGAGGTCCGCACGGCTGTGAGTAGCTGGGGAATAAAGTAAGTTTGACATATATATTTCACCTTTTTAGTTGGGGCCCCTTTATGGCGGGGCCTGAATAAGAAAGTGAATACTGCTACAGCTTGTAGCTAATGTCAAACGATTTGTATGCTTTTCTACATAAAAGTAGATATTATTTTTTTCTACTCTGTAGTTTTATTTCCTCCAAGGCCTTCGGCCATGTTGATCAGGATGGCTTTGTGCTCATCCGACAGCCCTCTAAATACTTCAACGAGACTCACTTCTTGGTCCTTGCTCAATATAATCGCATCGTCTCCAATTAAGTCTTTCAATGTAACTCCTAGCGTTATGGCAATTTGTTTAATGTATTTAATTTTCGGGTCTCTACGACCCGTCAGCCAATGACCTACCAGTGAACGACTCACCCCCATGGTGTCGCCTATATCACTGTAAGTCAGCCCACGCTTTCGCATGAACGCTCGTGCTCTATCATACCATCTCATGGTGTTCAGCTTACTACCCTCCTATGTTCTTTTGTTTAACCGGTCGCATCATAGGCGAACTCGGCTCAATTACCAAAACGTGAGGGACCTTACGCTCGCTACTTTTTGTAGTCAAGTAGAAATAGCTCCAGCAAAAGACCAAGCGATAATAACTTGTATTTTGTTATACAAATCTGTATCATCCGCTACATGAAAGTAGACGACCTAAAGCACTGTATCTCATCCGAGTTTTTACGATATCTGCAAGTAGTCGGTGGCTATAAAGAAGCCGCACGACGACTCAATGTTTCGTATCAACAAATCGGCCATTTAAAAAACGGACGCCGTCGCGTGACGCCAGATTTAGCTCGGGCTATCTCGGCAGACAGCAACGGCTTTATAAATAAGAACGAGTTAATTTTCCCGGAGGACTACACCAATGAAAAAAGTATCCCAGCTCGAAAAAGTAAAAACGCACCTCTTAACAGGAGCGGCGCTGACGCCCCTCGAAGCGCTCGACCAGTATAACTCACTGAGGCTTGGCTCCATTATTCATCGACTCAAGCGCGACCCGCACAATATGACAATCGAAAGTCACATGGTCAAAGTCGCCAGCGGAAAACGGGTGGCTCGTTACAGTGTTCCAAACTGGGCGGCGCAACCTTAATGTACGGGAAAATATTCGAGTCCATGTACGACGGAACAATATCTTCGAACTGGAAAGCGCTTATTACGTTCCAGCAAATGATCGTCTTGAGTGACTCTCAAGGCGTTATCGATATCCACCCACCAGCATTATCAAAACGCACAGGCATCCCGCTAGACATTATCGAGGACGGCATCGAATACCTCGAGCAACCCGATAAGTATTCCCGAAGTCAGGACCATGAGGGTCGCCGTATCTTGCGACTTGATGAGCACCGACCTTGGGGATGGTCGATTGTAAACCACCAGCATTATAGAGACCTATCATCGACCGAAGACCGACGCGAAAAGGACCGACTCAGAAAGCAGAAACAACGGTCGGCCGCTAAGTGTCCCACGGAAGATGATGAGGCAAAACAGGAACTTACTGGAGACCAAGAAGATTGTCCCACTTTGTCCGCAAAGTCACGCCATACAATTGCATCTGTATCTGTATCTGTATCTTTAGAGTTCTTTAATATCTTTTATGAGTGCCATCCAAAAAAGAAAGCTCGAAAGGTCGCATGGGATTCGTGGCAAAAATTAATACCCGGACTGCATGACTCACTCGAGTCGCTCTATCAAACCATTATTGACGACGTGAAACATAAGGCCGCCAACGATACCGACTGGCTTCGTGGGTTCGCGCCTTATCCCGCTACCTATCTGAACCAAGAAAGGTGGACCGACGAAGTAACACTGGAGAACAGACATGACAACAATCGAGCAAATAATCGCAAACAAAGCACAGGCGAACGGGCAGCCGAAATATTCGCAAAGAAATCAGAACCAGCAGAGCTCACCATTAATCACTGAAAAACACATGGTCGCACTCTGGGAACGGTTCGGGGAAATCTACGGCAACACGTTCGACATTAAAAAATTGGACGGCGTCGAGTTCTGGATGACCACGCTTAACCGCAAAGGCATCACGCCAAAGAAAATGGCCCGAGGCATTGACCAGCTTCTCGAAGAGGGCGGGAGTTTCGCCCCGAGTCTGGGCGAGTTCCTGAAGGCGTGCCGAACAACAACGCCGCTGTATCACAGGTCATTCGAAGAGCAAGGAATGATTGAGCACACACCGGTCCAAAGCAAAGAAGTCGCACAGGCCGCCATGGCCAAGATGATGGCGGGGCTCGCAGCGCACAGCAGCAAGAAGCCAGTGCCCACGACAAACCCAGAGGCGCAAGCCGAAGAGGACGCGCTTATACAAGACCTCGAGGGTCGCTATGAGCAGAACGATTAGTGTCGCAGCTGACATCAACAGTCGAATCAAGTGGGGCATCGCGGCTAATCTCAGCGCGACGCTCGAGTCCGACTGCAAGCGGTTCCGAATTACCAACTCGGGCCGCAAGGGTGGAGATCAATATTGCCTCTGGGAGAAAATTGAACACGCCTTTCGCTCTGACTACACCGGCGAAATGCACAGCTGTTACAACTCAATGCGTTCCATGGGGACATCGGCCCACGTTAAAAAAAGAGCGGAGACATTGAGAAATGAGCAAGTACGCGAGGAAGGTTGATGGCAATCAAACATTCGTGGTCAGCGCATTGCTCCAAGTCGGCTGCGAGGTCGAGGACTTGTCAGCAGCGGGACGAGGCTTTCCCGACTTGGTGGTCCAGCTTGGTGGCCGCGTTTATCTTATGGAAATTAAAAACCCAGCCGGGAAGAACCGCCTCACTGAGGCTCAAATTAAATTTAACAAACGCTTCCCCGTTCATGTCGTCAGGTCGGCAGAGGAAGCCATAAGGGTGGTAACTAAAAATGAAAAATAAAAATTATGTAGACATGCGGCTCCTTGCTGTCAGGTCGCCCGAGCAAATTGAGGCGGACAGGAAAAAGAAGCAAGACGCCCTTATCGAAAAGAATAACGCGGCGCGTAAAATTGCCCGGGCAAAAACCCGACACAGCAACACCGAAGGCTCCCGGCCCGATGGCGCGAAGATTATGTTCCAGCAACAATTCTACAAGCTAGACCGATGGGGCAAATACATGGTCTGGCGCGGCGGCGAATGGGTCCGCTCATCGGTTGACCTGCTTGAGATAGGCAAGGGGATGAGATTATGAGCGACGAAGCGGCAGCAATATCAGGCGTGACGCACGGCCTCAAGACATTGGTCGACGACAGCGTCAACCTGACAATCAACATCCCGCCACGGTACGCGACCGAGTGTATGAAATTATTCGGCAAGCGCGGCATTGATATCGCACTGGCAGCGCTGACCATTGACGCCGGTCTCGCTATTGCGAGAGCAGAGATATCAGGCGGAGTGACCGAGAAGCAATTCGGAGACCAAGCAAGAAAGCTAAAACAGTCTGGCTTCTTTAGGTCCCCGGACGTGTGGTGTTACGTCGGCAAAGATGACGAGTTCCTGACATGGTTGCGAGGTGAGAAATGCGCCTCAGAAAATCACGATTGTCTCGGCGACATTGTCCCGGCTCACGTTCGTCGCGTGGCCAATGGCTCGGGCACCGGGATAAAACCCATGTACTCAGCAATTGCCTTATGCGATGCACACCACAAGAAACAACACCAGCTGGGCGAAAGCGCAATCGGGCCCGAAGCGTGGTGGTCAACAAAACGGATACAGGCCATTGAGAACTGGTGCTGGTTCAAACTAAAAACCGACCTCGGGTATGGCAGCTGGGCAGAAGTCCCACCGGCAGCGCTTGCACAATGGGCGGAGCAAAGAGAATTAGAAACCTATCTCCCCACTTGCTACAAGGAGGCTGTATGACAGACCCAGCATGGACCCCGACCGAGGACCAATTGCTCCAGCGCGTCTACCCGAGCGCCCCGATGAGAATGCTGCAATGTTTGTTCGGCTTCAGAACCCGGGCAGCAATCACCATTCGCGCCAGCCGGCTCCACGTCCGTCGTAATTGGAAATGGACCCGGGAGCAAGACCGAGTGATTGAATGTTGCTATGCCCGATATGGCGCCAGCTATTGTCAACAATATCTCGAAGGCAAGACGCTCCACTCAATTCACCACCGGGCCAGACGCTTGAACGTCGGCTATCGATTTGAAAAGAAAAAGGAGCTACCTGAAGGTCATGACGAAATGGCAATGGTGGAACTACGAAAAAAAATTATATGCGGGAGCTGGAACTGATGCTGACTCATCCAATGATTAACATCCAACACGACCAAGGCTTGCACTTCAGAGCTTACCGAGTGGCTTACTCTGTTGTCACCAATGACCAAGCTGTCACATGCCTCAATTACTTGCGTCTCATACTGAAGAAAATGAAGACCGTCCCGGGGCGGGAAGACATTCGAGACTTGATAGGCACTATGCACAGAAATTTTGACACACTGGGGCGCCGTCGTGGCTAAGAAGAAAGTCAGCAAGAAGAAAGCCAAGAAGAAGGCTTCGAAGAAGAAGGCCACGAGGAGACGAGCGCCTACCCAAGCGCTTGAGGTCCTTCCGAGGAGTGTAGGAAGACCAAGAAGCATTGAGTCGCCCGAGGAGTTCGAATACAAATGCCAAGAATACTTCGACCTCAAGATGAAAGAAATGAAAGAGAACCCGCTGACGTCTTTGATGTACAGGCCGACCCTGACAGGGCTCATCCTAGCGATAGGCTTGAACTCCCGGGAGAGCCTTGCAGAGTACGGGCGGCGACCTGAATATTCTGACCCGGTGGCAAAAGCCAAGACAACCATCGAGTCCATTTATGAATTGATGCTCGGGACCAGTACAGCGAGCGGCGCTGCCTTTGCGCTCAGGAACTTCGGCTGGAAGGACAAGGCTGAGCCCGGGGACGATGATGACAACGACCTGAAGGAAATGAGTGTGCTCGAGAAGGCGACGCGCATGGCGGCACTACTTCGGAAAGGACAACGAGAATTACCAGCGGAGGTGAAAGGTGAGTAAAACAGAAATCATTCTTAAGCAGCAAGATGAAATCAAACGACTGCGGGATGCACATCAAGAGATTGTTGGCTTAAACGAGGACGAGTACATTTTGTATGAGGCAATATTAATATCTAGGAAAGCATTGGAGGTGGTGAGTGAGCCACTAATAATTTCAAAGAAAACAAAGAAAGAAGTTGCTGACTTTCAAAAGAATATACAACCTGTGGATTACTCAGGTGATTATGGAGGTGAATGATGAGATTTAAACTATCAGCACCACGATTCTGGACAGAAACATATGATGAACAGTGGAAGCGCCTTAATCTCCGAGAGTATCAGCCTTGGTTTGCTTGGTATCCTGTCAAAGCAGAAGATGAATATTATTATTGGCTCACAACTGTTGAACGAAAAAGCATAGGCAAGACTGACCCGTGGGTATATAGAGCATTGGAGGTGAAGTGATGAAACAGACCAATGAAGAAAGAAAACAATTATGTTTGAAGCAACAAGATGAAATCAAACGACTGCGAGAGGTAATTGCCGTCAACTGCGACCCATCTGATGCAACGCTAGAGGATAAAGAAATAATAGCTGAGTGTCACAAACTTACTTTTCCTGATAACTATAAAAGCATTGGAGGGGAGGAATGAGTGTTTATTATTGCCAAGAGCATAAGAGAGACTTTAAGCCTGATGAGTGTATTTCATGCGAAATATCCAAAGACTTGTTAGATAAAGATGATGAAATCAAACGACTGCGAGAGATAGAAAAGGCAGCGAGAGTTTTTGTTACTGAGTCATACCGACCAAGTTCTATAAGTGGAGATGCTGCGCGATTTGATAAGTTGATAAAAGCATTGGAGGTGAAGTGATGAGTGAGATTATAGAAAAGAACGATGATTGAGCAGTTAGGATTGCTGAACGATGGACATGCGGATGGAGTTTACCTAATTCAGTCCATGCCAGATCCAATTCCATACCCTGAATTTATTATGAAGTGGATAGTGCCTAATTACTCGCCTGACAATATTCGGGAGTTTGTTGAGGATGAAGGTTTCAATGGATCTTAATTGGAGGTGAGTAATGGGCTACCCAGACAATAATAATTACCAACTAATACTAATCAACCTGTCTTGGGGATTTAGCTTTGTTTGGGTGGAGGTGAGTGATGCTTAAAATATTTAGATTGAGGGTGGCAATGATAAACGGGTGGGCTGACGCGCCTCACGCATGGCGCCATCACCTGACCAAATTCCCAAGAATAGAAACAGAGCCACGGCCCTACGGCGTGACCAGTCTGTACTTGTTCGGCTTGGTCATTTATTGGTGGCTATCATGAAAACAATATGCGACGACTGTGGTTGTGAGTTCAATAGCCCAGATGAAGGGACCATATCAAGCCCAGACGAAGGATGTTCGTGGAACCTTATCTACCGATGTGATATCTGCACGATAGCAGCGGGGGACGAAATCCCGTGATGATCAACTGGAGATTATTCGGCTTTACATATTCGCCGCCACCACCATTGCCACCAGAATGCTGAAGGTCACGACAAAAGAGTTCGCGGCCTTAACCGGGCGCTCCATGTCCGGGGCGCTGAGCTACTTGCAACAACACAACATCGGCAAGGCAACAAAGAAAATCACGGTCAAGACAGCGTACAACGATTTTGGCCACAGGAAGATAGACACTACAGTCTGGTCAATGCCAGAAGGGGAACATGATGGAAGGGACAGAGGTAAGCAATAGAATAATTGAGGCGGTTATCGAGTCGATGGGGCTCAGCGCTAAGATGGTCAGCTTTGAAACTCAACATAAACACGCACTGGCAGCGCACCACGCCTCTCTGGTCTGCCTGCATGAGACATTGGTCGACGACGGGCTGCACGAAATGGCGCAATGGATTGAAGAGCAGATCGAAGGACTGGACGTGAAGGGCTTTGATTTTGACAACAGCTCAGACAGATGAGCCTCGACGTCACGGCGCTCCGGGACCTGTATGAGTCGCTCGATAACACTGAGCAAGCCGAGCTTGATAAGCTAATCAATTCTGAAGAGGTGCCATGGGTGCCTCTCCCGGGACCACAGGAAAATGCGTATTACTCAACGGCCGATATCATTGGCTACGGTGGTGCGGCGGGTGGCGGCAAGACCGACCTCGCGTGTGGCATGGCACTGACCAAGCACACGAAGTCAGCCATCTTCAGACGAGAAGCGACACAGCTCACAGGTATCCTCGACCGCTTTACTGAGATACTTGGCAACCGTGACGGTTACAACGGACAAGAAAAAGTCTGGCGCCTCAAGGGTGGCAAGCAGCTCGAGTTCGGCTCTACGCCTCACGCTGGCGACGAGGCCAAGCACCAAGGTAGGCCGAAGGACTTTCTCGTCCTCGATGAGACGGCCAACTTCCTCGAGAGTCAAGCCCGGTTCTTGATGGGCTGGGCGCGGACCACCATCCCCGGGCAGAAGGTTACCGTCTTGATGACGTTCAACCCACCGACCGGCGCTGATGGTGAATGGATTATAAACTTCTTCGGGCCATGGCTTGACGACAGGCACCCGAACCCAGCGCTCCCCGGTGAGCTTCGCTGGTTCACCAGCATTGATGGCAAGGACGTCGAGGTCGATGACCCCGAGGCTGGCATGAAGGACCCACGAACAGGCGAGGACTTGGTCATCCTGTCACGCACGTTCATCCCCTCAAGAATACGAGACAACCCATTCCTAACCGAGACCGGGTACACCGGCGTACTTCAATCGTTGCCTGAGCCTCTCAGGTCTCAAATGCTGTACGGAGATTTTAAGGCGGGAATGGAAGACGATATATGGCAGGTCATTCCAACGGCGTGGGTACAGGCAGCTCAGGACCGCTGGGAACCAAGAGAGCAGAAAGGACCTATGGAAGGCATGGGCGTCGACGTCGCTCGAGGTGGCCGGGACGAGACCACTATCGGCAGGCGTCATGGTAACTGGTTCGATGAAATCATTCGGTTCCCCGGGACATCAACGCCCGACGGTCCCAGTGTCGCAGGTCAGGTGGTCACAGCAAGACGAGACGATTGCCCTGCCCACATCGATATCATTGGGCCCGGCGCCAGTGTCTATGACTTCCTCAAGGACGGCGGCTGTCATGCTGTCGCTGTGAACAGTTCGGTCGGCACCCAAGAGGTCGACCAGTCCCACAAGATGAGGTTTTTTAATTACCGCACTCAGATATGGTGGCGGCTTCGTGAAGAGCTGGACCCAGCCAACGACACCGGCATAGCCTTGCCCCCGGGCAGCAAGCTACGCGCTGACCTCTGCACTCCGCTCTGGTCGTATCGCTCTGGCGGCGTGCTCAAGGTGGAGCTCAAGGAAGAGACTAAGAAACGACTCGGCCGTTCACCTGATGAAGGCGACTGCATTGTGTACACCAACATCCGAACCGCAAGGCGCAAAGGAGGCCGGGGCAGCAACGAGCCTTACTTCGTAACTCACCACTGATACAAGCGGCGAAGTCGCCGACCGGCCAGCATAGTTGAGTTTTATAAACTCGAGGAAAAAATCTATGTGCGGATTCGGCGGAAGCGCTCCAGCCATGCAGATGCCGGCGCCAGTCGCGGCATTAAGGGTCGAAGACCTTGCCCCACTACCATCCAAGGTAGACCCGGCAGTGACAAACAAAAAAGAAGCCCTACGCAAGAGAGCAATAGCAGCGAAAGGTATGAGCTCGACCATACTGACAGGCCCTCAAGGCTTGATGGAAGAGCAGAAAAAGAAAGGCACGTTGATCGCTTAACGTGATAACCACCGAACAAATATTCTTAGACGCAGACAATGCAAGCGCAGAAACAGACTGGGCCCACATTGAGCCAATGCTCCACAAGGCCTGCACGCTTAAAGACTTCACTCAGACATGCACAACCGATGATATTCGTAAGTCCATTGAGACTGAGCACTCGGAATGCTACCTGTTCACAGAGCACGATGGCGTCAAGGTTGCGGGTGAAATGGTGATGGTTGTGTGCGTTATGACGTACCCACAGACCACTATGATGGAGATAGGCTTCGCCGCTGGCAGCAACGCGACCAAGCTGTTCCAGCACGCCTTCAATAAAGCAAAAGAACGCGGCCGATATTACGGCTGTGACTATGTTCGCGTGTTTGGCCGCAAAGGCTGGCTCAAAGTAATTGAAGACAAGAAGGTATCAACCACAATTTGGGATGTAAAACTATGAATTTTTCAGGTCAGAGCACACAGAAGCAGAACCCACACCGCAAGAAAAAACCTGCGGCAGGACCCAACGCGACCAAAGGCGGCGCTGACGCCGGCTCTATTGCTGACATGCAAAAAAAGATACAGGAGCTGACTTGGGACCGAGACAATAACGCTGGCCAAAGTGTTCACTTGGGCGGCCAACAGGCTGACATGCTGAACCAACAAATCGCAGCGATGAACGACAAGATCAACAGTCGGCAAGTGAGCACCGAGGCGACTCGATTAATGAACCTGTACGGCGGCAGCATTAACAGCTGGATAACGCCCAGCCAAAGCCGACGCGGGAAACCGAATTACGCCCAAGGTATTTCACTAAACGACGCGGCTCGCTCTTACCAAGAGAATGAAAAGGTCACCGCCAAGAACAAACTGGTCGGTGAGCAGAATGCAAGGAACCGAGCAGGCAACGAAGCAACGACACAGAACCGAAACCGGCGCCAAGGCACAGGTCGCGGCGTAACCGGGAACTCAAGGTCTGACGTAAGCAGGCGCCAAGGTGGCAGCAACGGTCGCGGCGGAGACAGCAATGAGAGCAGCTCAGCCAGCAGCAATTCAGGCACACTGAACACGTCTAATAAAGGCATTTTACTGACAGGCCCGGGCGGACTATTAAAAGGCGGGGCCAAGCGTCGCGTTAAGACTCTACTGGGGCAATAAACTATGTCACTACGAACTCACTTAGACACACGAGCGGCTGGGATGGGCATCGAGTATGACCGCTATAAGCAACAGTATAGCGAGCTCTCCGAGTTCATCTTGCCTTGGCGCGGAAGGTTCACGCCTGATGACGTCAACCGAGGCGCTAAGAAAGGAAGCAAGATTATAAACAACCACGCCACACTGGCAGCCAGAACACAGGCAGCTGGAATGATGTCGGGCATTACTTCCCCGGCTCGGCCATGGTTCCAGCTGATTACCCCAGACCCGGAGCTCAATGTTCAGAAGGAGGTTCGAGTCTGGCTCTCTGACGTCCAGACGATATTGCTGCAAATATTCGGACGCTCAAACATATACAACGCATTGCACAACACTTATGCCGAGATAGGAACCTTCGGGACCTCGGCCATGATAGTGCTCGAAGACTGGGACTCAGTCATGCGAGCGCACTCATTCACCGTGGGCGAGTACCGACTGGCCACGAGCGACAAAAATATCGTCGACACCCTGTACCGGGAGCAACACATCACGGTTAAGCAGGCCGTCGACCAGTTCGGGAAGAAAGTCTCCAAGACAACTCAAGGCCTGTATGACAAAGGCCAATATGATTCTCGCATCACAATCTGTCACATGATTGAGCCGAACAGTGATGGTAAGTCGGCGCAATACGAAGAGATCAAACAGGACTTTGCTTTCCGCTCTATCTACTACGAGAAAGGCACCGACGCTGAGCAATATCTGAAAGTCTCTGGCTTTGAAGAGCAAGCGCTTATCGCCCCACGCTGGGAGTCAATCGGTGGCGACACCTACAGCTCGAAGTGTCCCGGGAAGGAATGCCTTGACGACATCAAAGAGCTTCAATTCATCGAGAAGCAAAAGAAGAAAGCAATTGAGAAAATGGTCGACCCACCAATGGTCGGGCCTGAGTCCTTAAAGAACAGCCCGAGCAACACACTGGCTGGAGGCGTGACCTTTGTCGACGCTGCCAATCAAGACGCAGGCTTTCGTCCCGCTTACCAAGTTCAATATCGTGTCGCGGAAGCGCTCGAGGACATCCGTAAGGTTGAGGACCGTATCAGTAAAACGTACTACGAAGATTTATTCATGATGCTGGCCAACAGTGACCGGCGTCAAATTACCGCGAGAGAAGTGGAGGAGCGGCATGAAGAGAAATTGCTGGGCCTTGGTCCTGTGCTTGAGCGTCTTAATGATGAGTTACTCGACCCACTCATCGACCGTGCGTTCGGCATTGCTCAACGCGCTGAAATTCTACCCCCTCCCCCTGAGCAGCTCCAAGACATGGACTTGCGGGTTGAGTATATATCCATCATGGCACAGGCGCAGAAGGCTATCGGCGTCGCGGGGATTGAGGACACGATAAATTTTGCATCGATGGTCGCGCAAGTGGACCCCGAAGCATTGCGCCGGGTGAACCTCTCCAAAGCAATCGAAGTTTATGCAGGCATGAAGGGCATCGACCCGAAACTGCTACGCGACGACAAGGAGCTCGAGAAGGAGGCTGCCGAAGCCAAGCAAGAGGCTGCAATGCAGAGCCTTATGGAGCAAGCACCGGCAATGGCTGGAGCAGCTCAAGACCTTGGTAACACACCTGTCGAGGGCGGCGGCTCTGCTTTGGACGCAATGCTACCCGGCGGACCACAGGCTGAAATGATATGAGCGCAACAAACGAAGACGAACCCTATAACAGCGCAGACGAGGAGCACGTCAAGAAGGCGGAGCTCAAGGCTAAGCATGATATAAGCGGCGAAGTAAAGGACTTTAAAGAAATAATGGGCACAGCTTTAGGACGACGTTTTGTGTGGAGCTTATTGGGCAAGTGTGGAATTTACCATACGAGCTTTACGGGCAACAGCAAGACGTTCTTTAACGAAGGACAGCGAAACGTGGGTCTGACCTACATGAACATGGTCAATCGTTACTGCCTAAAAGAGTACCTATTAATGGTAAAAGAAAATCAACCCGAGGGGTAATTTGGAATGGACGAAGCTGTAGCCACACAGACTGACACCGGCACAGGTGCAGATTCAGGTATTCCAGCCACTGATGTTGAGAACGTGGAGCAGACCGCTGCCGCTGAAGGAACTGAGACCGAGACCGCACAAGCGGACACGACTGAAGGGACCGAAGCAACAGCAGAAGGCGAAGCAACTGAAAGCAAGGCAGAAGGAGAAGGGGACGCGGCAGGCTTTACGGCCGAAGCGCTCAACTTTCCAGAGTCTTTTAATGTCGACGAGGGGAATCTTAATCTGTTCACCGAAGTCGCCACGAAGCATGACCTCACACCCGAGGCAGCTCAGGACCTAGCGGATTTATTCGTCAGTGTCTCAGAGGGCCAGAGTCAAGGGGTCATGGACGCATATCAGGCTCAAGTACAAGGCTGGGCAGAAGCAACAGAGAAGGACGCAGAACTAGGCGGGAAGGGTGAGGTTTTTGACCAGAAACTCTCAACGGCTAAGAAGGCGCTGGATATGTTTGCCTCTGATGAACTCAAGAATATTTTAAATGCGTATGACGCTGAGACTAATCCCCAAGGTATGGGCTTAGGAAACAATCCAGAGGTTATCCGTCTTTTTTATAGGCTTGGNAAAAATGTTGGAGAAGATGGGCTCGTCCTCGGGGATACCGTCAACTCTGAACAAGACCGAGAATCAATTTTATACAATTAGTCAACTGGAGGAATCACCATGGCTACAGTAGGAAGCACATATCTGCAACTGGCAGACTATTACCGTCGACAAGACGGCAAGGGTCAGATTGCGGAAGTAGTGGAAATATTAGCGGAGATCAACCCTATCCTTGAGGATGGAATGGCTCTTGAATGTAACAATGGCGCAGCGCATCTGACGACAATACGCACCGGGTTGCCACAAGGCACTTGGCGTAAATTGTACGAAGGCGTACAGCCTAGTAAGTCAACGACCAAACAGGTTAGCGACACCACCGGCTGGCTCGAGGCATACTCTGAGCTTGACGAAAAACTCTATGCACTAGCGGCAGGCAACGGCAACGCACTACGATTGTCAGAAGCTGAGGCTTTCATTGAGGGCATGTCAAACCAGATGGCTTCAGCAATGTTCTACTCGAACACTGCGAACACGCCTGAGCAGTTCATGGGTCTGTCACCACGCTTCAACGCACTAACCGGCGCTGAGAACAGTGGTCAAATCGTGGACGGCGGCGGCGCTGGCTCTGATAACACTTCAATCTGGTTCGTGGTCTGGTCTCCTAAGACCTGTCACCTATTGTATCCGAAAGGCACAATGGCTGGCGTATCACGCAAAGACCTTGGCGAACAAACCAAGGAAAATTCTGACGGCTCTATGTACCAAGTTATGCGCGAGCATTTCAAATGGGACATCGGTATGTCGGTCCGTGATTGGCGTTATATCAGCCGTATTGCAAACATTGACGTATCACTTGCAGCGGCCGGCTCTGTCGACCTGTCTGACTTGATGATTAGCGCTTATTACAAGCTACGTCAACGCAGAGTACGCGGCGGAACAGCGGTTATCTATTGCAACACTGAGATTAAAACAGCGTTGCATAAGAAAGCTCGCTCTGACTCCACCAACACCCTGACCCTTCAGAACTTTGAAGGCAAGGAAATCGTTTCATTCTTGGGTGTACCTATCCGTGAATGCGATGCCATCGTAAACACAGAAGCCCTAGTCGCTTAATCAGGAGAGCAATTATGATACTCGACAAACAAACTTTGTACTCTGACGACCAAGCGGTCACCGTAACAGCGGCGAGCACGAACCTCATTGACCACAGTGTTGCAGCTGATCAAGGAAAGGGCGTGCCGATGGAAATCTTAATCCAAGTGACAGAAGACTTCGGGGCTTTAACCAGCCTTACCGTCTCTCTGGAGGTTGATGACAACGCCTCTTTCTCTTCGGTCAAAACGGTCGCTACCACGGGGGCTGTTGTATTGGCTGACCTAGTAGCTGGGAAGCAATTCTCACTCAACCACATGCCTCTCGGTGCTGACGAGCGATACTCTCGCTTGAAATACACCGTCGCTGGCACCACTGCGAATGCTGGCACGATAGTAGCCGGCGTCACGATGGGAGCCCAGACGAATGGCTGAAGCTAAAAAAGTAGCACACGTCGACGGTCAAGTCGTTGCTATTGCATTAGGCTTCGACGGTCATAAACTTCGCGATGTTGGCGAAGTCTTTAGCTTCAAAGGCCCACAAGGTTCTTGGTTCGAGCTGTACAAGGCTCCGCCAAAACCGAAGGCCCCGAAGGCTGACGATTAAAAAACCCTGTCAGGTGTAAACAGCCTGAATATCACCCGGGGGCCTTCGGGCCCCTTTTTTTATAGAGGCGAGCCGTTATGAGTACACAAGTCGAAGTCTGCAATCTTGCGCTGAGTCATATAGGTGACGCGAACACAATCTCTGATATTACGGAGAACAGCACTCAGGCTGGCCAATGCAATAGACATTGGACAAACGCTTTAAATACAGCGCTGAGGCTGCGAGACTGGTCCTTTGCACGGGTATCTGCCAACTTGGCTTTGAAAGGGACTGCGCCACAAGGCTGGACCTATCAATACGCGACGCCAGTCGATATGCTTATTCCGCGTATGCTGATAGCGAACGACGTGCCGCTGCCATTTCTTACTGAGAACAATGACGGCATAAGAGCGGTCAACGACCCTTATCCTTACGAGCTAGGCCTGAACACAGCTGATCAATCTATTATCTTACTAACGAACCTGTCAGAAGCTATTCTGAGGTACACCGCCAAGAATGATATCGTTTCTCTTTGGCCGGTCGATTTTCAAACAGCGATGAGCTATATATTAGCCGAGCGTATTGCTATGCCGCTGACACGAAACCCAGAAATCAAAGACGCTATGGGGCAGGCAGCACGGCTCGCCGTTTCTACCGCCAGCGTCAACAACCTCAACTCGGAGGAGCCTGCTCGACCAGCGGACTCAGGTGGTATACAAGCGAGGGGTCAATAATGCCTACCGCGAATCAGTCCTCGTTTGCCGCCGGTGAGCTCACTCCCTCCTTGCACAGTAGGCCTGACCTCGAGCGCTACCTTACGGGGCTCCGAACGTGTTATAACGCAATAATTCATCCTCACGGCGGCCTATCGAACCGAGCGGGGCTGGAGTTTATCGTTGAGGTCAAGAACAGTGAGCACGCTTGTCGATTAATCCCTTTCGCATTCAATGACAGCGACACCTATACGCTTGTTCTAGGAGATCAATATATCTGGTTCTTGCGTAATGGCGGAATCATAATTAACACCGCGAACACAATAACCGCTGTCACCAAAGCGAACCCGGCAGTCGTTACTAGTACGGGGCACTCACTGCAAAACGGGGATACAATTTACATAAGCGACGTTGCTGGCATGACCGAGCTCAATGGTCCGCGCTACACCGTGGCCAATGTAGCGGCCAACACGTTTGAGCTGGACGGTATTGATAGCACGGCTTATACCACCTACACCTCCGGGGGCGAGGCCAGCAGCCTTTATGAGATAGCAACGCCTTACGCACACACAGAATTATTTGAAATCGGGTACACCCAGTCAGCCGACGTGCTGACCTTGGTTCATAGAGGCAACGCCCCGAGAACACTGGGACGGACCGGGCACACGTCATGGACCCTGTCAACAATCACCTTTGCGCCAGAAACACAGCCACCGACCGGCTTGAGCGGCACCGGCAGCGCGTACAGCTACGTCGTGACTTCGTTCTATGATGACACCGGCGAGGAGTCGGTTGCTTCCGCCGCGGCCAACATGGACGAAACCAGCACGCTCTCGTTCACCGCTCCAGCCAGTGGCCCAGTGCCTGATCGTTATTATGTCTATAAGATGAAGCCGGCGAACGGGCTCTATGGGTTTATTGGTGAGGCGGTCGGGACCACCTTCACAGATTCGACGATTATCCCAGACCTTGAGGACACGCCTCCGCAAGCACGAAACCCGTTTGCAGCGACGGACGACTACCCTTCAACCGTGGCTTACTATCAACAGCGCCTCGCCTTTGGGGCAACAAACAATGACCCGGACAAGGTCTGGCTGACCCAAATAGGACGCTTCAACAATATGAACGTCTCTGTCCCGCAAAAAGCAGATGACGCACTGACGCTCAGAATTTCCTCGAATGAAGTGAACCGGGTCCAAAACTTTGCGCCACTGGATAGCTTGATTGTGCTTACTTCAGGCGCCGAGCACTTGGTTACGAGCGGGGACTCGGCTTTCTCAGTGGATAACATTAAGATTAAACCACAGGATTACCGGGGCTCGACCGCGCTGAAGCCGATTATTTTGGGCGGCGATATTCTGTTCGTGCAAGGACAAGGCAACGTGGTGCGCTCTATGAGCTACGCGCTAGAGTCTGACTCATACCGCGCTCAGGACCTCTCAATCCTCTCTAGGCATTTATTTGTGAATAACTCAATGGTTGATTGGTCATACGCTAATCAGCCGAATAATGTCCTCTGGTGCGTCCGTGATGACGGCTCCATGCTGGGCTTCACCTTTGTCCGCGAGCATGAGGTGTTTGCATGGCATCGACACAAAACCGACGGGCTGTTCGAGTCTGTCGCAACCGTGGGTGAGAACAAAAAGGACGCTGTTTATGTCGCTGTAAAACGAACAATTGGCGGCGTCACAAAGCGCTACATTGAGCGAATGCACGAGCGCGGGTTCGAGGGGACCCATGGCGTGACTGATATTGAGGATGCTTTTTTTGTTGACTCAGGCCTATCGCATGACGTGCCTTACATTATAACGGGCGCCACACAAGCGGACCCGGTTGTCATTAGTGTCACAAGTCACCCCTATAGTAATGGTGACACAGTTCATATTAGTGATGTCGACTTTACACTGGACGCCGACGGCGCCGCTGATACTGGCATGGCCGAGCTCAATGGCGGCCGCTACCTTGTTTCAAATAGCACGGTCAACGCCTTTGAAATTACCGACCTCGATGGCAACGATATCGACGGGACGGCTTTCGCAGCGTACACCTCGGGCGGCATCGTAAGGGAGGCGGTTAATACTGTTGCAGGCCTCGACCACCTCGAAGGTGAGACCGTGGCAATACTGGCTGATGGTGACGTTCATCCTCAGCGAGTCGTCGCAAGCGGCAGCGTCACACTGGATTATCGTGCTAGTCGCATCCATGTCGGCTTACCGTACAACGCCGATGTCGAAACACTCGAGACCCCTGAAGGCTACGGCCGCAAGAAAACAGTCTCAAGGATTCAGCTCCGCTTCCTAAACACACGAGGCATAAAAGCTGGCCCCTCTCTTACTAGGCTCAATGAGCTGGTACAGAGAACGGACGAAGACTATGCAGCACCGACCCGGTTGTTTACTGGAGAGGCTGAGATTGTCATCGAGCCGACATGGCAGAACCGGGGCCGTTTGAGTTTTAGGCAGAGCGACCCGCTCCCTTTCACGTTGCTGGCCATCCTTCCTGATGTCGAAGCCGGAGGCTAGTGTAAGGCCTGCGACACTCGAAGACGTTGACGTCCTGTTCGATAATATCCGAGCAGGAGACCTCAACGAAATGGAGTACGCCAGCCGACAGACCCCTTACAATTACCTCCTTAAAACCTATGAAATGACGCGCAGCCCACTCGCCGGGGTCATTGATGGGAAACTGGTCGCGCTCATGGGTATTGTCCCGGTCGGGCTACTGACTGGTGAAGGCTGTCCATGGATGCTGGGCACCGAGGAGCTCAAGAAGCACGGGAAGATATTCGTCGCTTTCAGCAAACCCACCATGATAAGTGCGGCCAAGCCTTACACGACTCTGCGAAACTATGTGGATGTTAGGAACAAACAATCGATTAGATGGCTGAAATGGCTGGGCTTTACGATTAAAAGCCCAGTTATCTACGGACCCTATAGTAAACCTTTTTACCCGTTTGAAATGAGGAAGTAAATTATGTGCGGAATGGCAGAGGCAAGTCTTGCAATGATGGTTTTTGGAGGGATAAGCAGCTTCTCTCAGTCACGGCAGCAAGCAAAAGCTCAGAAACAGCAGGCAGCATTCGACTCCAGAGTCGCTGAGAACAACGCAACCAACGCCGAAAACGAGGCGCTTCAGGTAGAACAGACGGCTCTAGCAGACGGCAAAATCAGAACGACGAAGGGCGAGCTCAGCAAGGGTCAGCTCCGGGCACAGTTAGCAGCCAACGGCGTGGTCGTTGATGAAGATAACGCGCTCGGTTCATTGCTCGACGAGGAGGCCAGCACGGCGCTCGACGTCTTAACCATCAAGTACAACGCCGACAACCAAGCTGGAGGACTCCGGGCCGAGGCTAATAATTATCGCATAGGCGCGGCAAACACCCGGTCGAAAGGTGAGTTCGACGCAAGCCAAACCAAGTCCGCTGGCTGGGGCACTTTGCTCGGCAACGCTGGCAAAACCGCTGGACAATATGCCACCTTCAAGAAACTCGGAGCGATATAAATGGCGAACCTCAGAGTCACTAGAGAACCAACTGTCGCAATCGATAGTCCCGTAAAGAATCGCTCATCACTAAGAGCGCCGACACTCCAGTTCAAGGACAGCGGCAGCCAGATATTCCAAGGCGGCCAACAGCTGGCAGCGCGTGCAGAGCAAATGCAGAAAGAGGAGAACGTCCTCACGGCCAAGGATATCGATAACCAGTACAGCGCTGAAATGCGCGAGATAATGGAAGCTGATGACGGCTACTATAACCAGAAGGGCAAGAGCGCTGTCGACCAGTTTGAGGCGGCACAAGAAAGACTGGACGCGCTTCAGGCAAAATATGCAGGGATGAGCGGGAATGACCACGTCTCATCATTGCTGGCCGGCACGTTGAACGCGAGAAAACAGAACGAGCTCAACAAGGTCTATACCCACAAAGCACAGCAACGCAATATCTGGGCTGACAACACTGATCAGTCCTCCATTGAGAACGCCACAAACGAAGCGGCCAACGCTTACAACGACCCTATCTATGTCGCCCAGAACGTCGCCAAGGGAATGGAGAGCGTGGACCGGGTCCTTAGTCGAGCAGGCATTCCACTTGTGGACGAGAACGGCAAAGAGACCGAAGGGGCCAAGTCGGCGAGAACAAAATTTACCAGCGGATTGTATGAGCGCGTTATCGAACGAGAAGCCATCAACGACCCCATGGGCGCACAAAAGAAATACGAAGCCATACTGAGCCAAGAGAAGGCAACGCCTGAAGGCCGCTTGCTGATAAGCCCAGACGCAAAGATGAGGATTGAGACATCCTTGAAGACGAAAGTCACCTCAGCCAAGGGCCGGGGCTTGCTGGTACAAATAAAGCAAGACAACCCGGGGCTCACTGATGAGCAGATGCTCCAGAAAATCTATGACCACGGTGACACCACCGGCGATATCGATACCGCTGACGACGCGGCTCAACGCTTCCGTCAACGCATATCAGACAAGAAAGGCTTTAAGGCTGAGAACGAAAAGAGCGTCATCAAGTCGGCGCATAAAAAGATTAACAGCACTGAATGGCAAGGGGCGGATCTGACCTTGAAAGACATATTATCTGAAGAGGAGTACAACCTACTTTCTCAGAGCCAGTACGGCATCGAGAACGCCGAGAAGCGTATCAAGCGAATGCGTGAAGGTATCAGCGTCGACACCACGCAAGGCAACATGTACAAGAAATGGGATGGCGCCACTGCCGAGCAGCTCGTGGTCATGGTTGAGAAGGGCGAGCTCGACAACGACATCAATGGCGGGAGTATTTCAGACGGTGACGCACAGCGATACTGGACCCTATACGGCAACGCAAAAGAACCGGGCAAGGTCACAGCCGAGAAGGCCGCTGCGAAACATATCTCGCCGAACGTGGGTGAGAAGCTAGCCGCTTACCTGAAGAGAAATGAAATCAGCACCACCAAGAACCCAGATTCTGGGGAATTGACCAGCTACCTCGTCAAACACATACAAGACGTCAAGAACGCCTCGGGTGCTGCCGTGCTCGACGGCGCCACTGAGGACGAAATATTTGCGAAGGCAACCGCGCCCGTGAACATCCCGGGAGAATGGTTCGGCATAGATACTGTCCCGGCCTATAAGGCGTGGGCGAAAGAGGAAGCGAGCAAAGCTAAGGAACCGCATCAAGTCGACTTGGGCATCTATGAAGCGAGCGAGATTGCCATTGCAAAGGCAGCTTATGACAGTCAGCGCGAATCAATCACGGCCGACTTAAAGGCTGGCGGCAGACCATTCGAGAACGAAGACGAGGGCGGCTCATTTAATCTCAGCACGAAGGGCGGCACAAAAACAAAAGAGCGCCACTACGACCGGGTGATACTAGATATGCTTATTCGGCAAATGAAACAACTAGACGAGGCTGAAAAATAACATGCTAAATTTTGACGAAGCATTCGAGGAAGAGTATCGCGCTTACACCCAAGGCCCTAGCAATACGCCAGAGCCTCAGCAAGACCTCAAGCCACTCAGAAAAGCAACGCAAGAAGACGCCAATAAAATCGCTGCCGACATGTTCGGTCAGAAAGGAAAGGACGACGCTGCCTTTAACCAGATGGCGGAGACCTCTCTCAGCATGGACCCCGAGCAAGAGGCCAGCGCGTACAACATATCTAACGAGATAGGCGTGCCGGTAGAGACCGTTCGGGGAGACCTTGGTATCTACCAGCAGCTGGTCGCAAAACAAAAAGCGCTTACGGACTTCAGCGCCATAAAAGAAAACACCGGCCTGTCTAATTTGTACACCCAAGACGGGCAGCTCGCGGCCATGAGTGTTGATGACGCTTATGAACAAGATCAACTCTGGGGCTGGGTGACTAGCGTCACTGAGACAGTCTTCGACGCAACCGCTAACGAAATGCGACTCAAGAATGAAGTCGGTGACGTAATGGATGACACCGGCGGATTATTGCTTCGGAAATACATGTTCGACAACCTGAGTGAGGAAGACAACACAGAGCTCGCCACATTGCTCGAAGCCACGGACAGGGCAAACAAAATATTCGCAGACCGCTCAGACATCGATGAGTCAATCGCTCTCAATGGGGCCGAGATATGGGGGCAGTTTACGTCTTCGCTTCCTGTCATGCTGGGTGGCGCAGCGGTAGGCGCTGGCACAGGCTACGCCATGGGCGCGGCTTCAGGTCCCGGCGGCGCAATCACAGCCGGCACAGGCGCTTTGGTCGGCTCATCACTCGCGTCAGGCGCTCATGCAGCTGTCATGGAGGCTGGTCATGCCGTCCACGAGTTCGCTGGCATAAAGGACCTTGATGGCAATTTCATGGACCAAGACGTCGCACTCGGCGCTGGCATGATGGTCGGGCTTATTAATGGCACGATTGAAGCGGCAGGCTTCGGCGTGCTGGCTAAGTTCTCCGGGGCCAAGAAGGTGCTCGGGTACTTCAGCAGGGGCGCTATAAGAAAAGAATTAATCCAGAACGCAACACTCCGCAAAGCACTGAAGAACGCCGGGAAGGCTTGGGCGTTAGGTATTGCCGAACAAACCGTCGAGGAAGTATTGCAAGAGAGCGTTAATATGCTGACGGGTGAAATGGCAAAAATGTACGCGAGCGGCGACTTCAAGACCATGACTAAAGATGAAGCCTACGAACGACTTGGGGCCATCATGTACAAGACCGCTACCGGCTCAGTCATGCTGTCAGGCGGCACAGCGACGCCCCAGTTCTTGGTCGACGTGCACGCTGCCAATAAAGCAGAATCAACAAAGAGCTATTTCCAAGGGCTGGCCGAGAAGGTCACCACAACCAAACTACACGAACGAGCGCCGAAGAAACTGGAGACACTGGTCAACGCGGCAGCTGACAAAGGTCCCAAGGATACCGTCTATGTTGACGCCTTGAAATTGGTCGAGACACTGGCCAACAAGGACGAGAGTGGGCAGACGCTGAACCAAGACAAAGCCATTGCCGCCATTGAGGAAGAGTTCCCTAGCCTTAAAGGAAAGGTCGGGCCAGCGCTTGCCTCGAACACGCCGCTACGCATTCCAATGGGTGAGTACGCTGCCAACATTGCGCCAACCGAATTGCACAAAGCGCTGATCGACGACATCAAGTTCGACGAGACCGGGATGACGTTCTCTGAAGCAACCGACTGGCGAGCGAATGGGGAAAAAGAATTTACGAAGGAAATGGAGAAGGCCAACAAGAAGGCAGTGGGCAAGCGAGAAAAGGCGGCCCCAGCCGAGAAAGTCTTCGACGAGGTTGTTGCTAAGTTAATTGATAGCGGCCAGACCAAGGAAGTCGCGGGAACAAATGCCGCCACTTGGAAAGCATTCTTCAACACGATGGCACACCTGACAGGCGGCGACGCTTATGAGTTATACAGTGCTTTCGATATCGATGTCGATAACGCGGCGGGGGGAGGTGATTTTCAGTCTTTGCTTTCTTCAGCGCTAGAACGACGGCCAGCAGATGAGACTATCGTGGAAGGGTCTGGGAACTCCAGCCCAACTGCCTCGAAGTCTGAAGGTTCAGCCCAAGACGCCTTGCCGGGCATGAAGTCCACAATACCAGCGCCGCCTTCAACCCATTCGCCGACAGATTCATCGAACGTCTCTATCTTTTCGCCACCGTCTTCGGTTGCGACGAGTCTGCCGAGCACTCTTCCCTCTAGCAATGAAGGTGGTTCGGTCAGTTTAATCTCAGGGGAATTTTTCATAAACCCGAGTATACAAAAAAGTAGCGAAAATAACAAGGCTGTATGGCAACTTACTGACGAACTTATCACGAACATGGGGTTAGCTGAGCAGGGCATGAAGGGCTTCGAGAATGACCTCAAGGCGTTCGCTTCTCTGATAGACGGCGTTGAGCTTTATGGTGTCCGGGTTAAGGACGAGGCGGGGCTCCTTACTAAGAAGCTATCGCGGGGCAGCACATGGGAAACCATTAACGATTATTTAGGCGGTCGCTTGGTCATATCAAACGAGGCCGCTATGGCGGAAGCCATGCGTCGCCTTGAAGAGTCGGGCGTCGAGATACTCGAGAAAGACAACTTCCTTCATAAAAGCAAAAAAGGATATCGAGCGGTCCATTACACAATCAGGTTGCCGAATGGCTTGGCGGCTGAGCTTCAGCTCGTCCCGACAGAGATATCCAATATTCAGGACGAAATGCACAAAATCCATGACAAATGGAAAGCGGTCAGCGAGACACTGTTGACCGATGAACAAAAAGCAGACCGCGAAACCGACCGGGACTTCATGCAGGGTGAGTTCGACCGGGAATACCAGAACTATCAACAAAAGCAGGTCGTCCTTTCGCAGTCAAACAACAAGGCAATCTCGGACGCGGACCTTGCGACAGGGGAGGGCTTCTTTATCACAGAGGGCCTCGATGTCGTCAGCGTCGCAGTCAACAGCTTGCGAACCGTGAAGGACGCGCCTGAGCGAGTGGACCGTGCAGAGAAAGGAATGCTGGGCGCTCTTAATGGCGGTCAAGGCAGGAAACCGATATCAGTCATGCAAGAAGACGACGGCACCTATACCGTGCTGTCAGGACGCTCGACGGCCTCGGCACTGAAGCGACTAGGCGTTAAGAACATCCCGGTCCGAATACAAACTATGGAAGAGGTTGAGCTGGAAGAGGCCGCCGGCAAGATAGGCAAAATGCAAATGATAGAGGCTGGCATGTCAGGCGAAGCGTTCGACGCGAGCCACATCGATGAGTATATCGTGGGCAAATGGGTGGCCACCGGGAAGGCGCACAAGAACCCAGATGGCTCATATATCTTGACAGAAACAGGCCTTAAAATGGTGGAAAAGGAGCTCAATGAGCCGACTATTTCCAGTATTGACAAACTAAAAGCTGGCGCCGAGCTGTTCGAGCCCGGGATTAATCTCGAGTTTGCGCCCGACCCACGCAACGAAACACTGACGGCGAAGTTCAAAGCGCTGTCACCCGAGGAAAGACTCGAGGCCACGAAAGCCATAGCTGACGCGGTTATCCCTGAGATTATGAAAGAAATGGGGATTGATAATTACAACATTGAAACGACCGAGGGCGGCTTCGAGGACGACGTCAATCCTAGCCTGATACTTCGAGCTCCCGAGTTAGCGTTTGACGAATTGATAGAACTTGCTAATGTAGCGGGCTTCGTCGGGTCTCAACAAGCAACAATTGTTTATGATGAGTCTGACCATTCTGGAACACAGACCGGCTTTATTAAGATAAAACCACTGGTCGAAATGGATGAGAATGAACGTGCTGAATTGTACCAGCACCTCCATGAAGTTATTCCACAGGTCGAAGGCTACACCTACCGAGACGGGGCCATTGTTATTGGCAACTTTTCCGGGTGGAGCGACAACCCGATTGACGACGACACGATGTACCTTGTCATTGCTGAGGCATTGGAAGCATACGACACAGAACATCATTTTGACTTGCAAGAGCCGGTGACTTTCCGCTCTGAGTATTTAGAAACTAATCTTGAGGATACACGATATGGCTACGGTGAACAGAGTGAAAGCGGACGGGAAACCAGTGTTCGGGGGCAAGGGCGTCGTAATGCTAAAGGGATTAAAGCCATCAAGCGAGAAGCCAGTCAACTCCTCGAAAGCAGGCTTAACGGTGGAAAAACCAACCAAGAAGTAAATAACGAGAAATGGCAGAAGGGTACCACTGCCCTTCTCAAGAGCAGAGACACCAAGCTACAAGTAACAACAGCAGCGCCCGACGTCTTCAGCGTCATCGACAGCGGCGTCAAATCACTTGCCCTGACCAACGGGGTCCTGAAAGAAATACAACGAAAACACCCAGACGTCCCGGCCGAGGTCATTGCTAACTTGCGCGAGCTTGTCACCGACCCTGAGTTCGTCTATCGCAGAACCATCCCGGGCAAAGAGGACGAGGTCAATATCGTTATCAAGGGCCGCACAGCAAAAGGCGAGACCATTGTCGTCGGCGTGCATCCAGCGACAGGTATGATCAAAACAGTAACGCCACGCCATGACCAAAAAGGTCCGGGCTCTGGCCGCGCTCATCTAGCGAAGGAAATTGGCAATGCCCTGAAGGGCGAAAAGAAAATGTACATTGAAAATAAGGCGGCCTTGAGCGAACTCGAGGCCGCCCAGTCTCGTCCAATCGCAAGTGTCGCGGGGGGACCAAAAAGACTGAGCGCTAAAGTAGTGACAAAATCAAAACTTGTCAATAACTTAGGCAGGGAGCTCGAGCAGTCTGGCTTCAATAATTGGTTCGGGGACTCAAAAATCGTTGATGATAACGGTGAGCCGCTGGTGGCTTATCATAGCACCAAGCGCGATATCACTGAGTTCAAGCCTGCTTATGATGACGGCATGATGTTCTTTACGACGAACGCCAAGTTCGCCGGGGACTGGATTAGGGGAAGCGGGGGGCTCAGAGATATGTCTGATGTCGGCAAGGCTGAAGCGCTGGCAATGCGGTCGCTCGAACAAGAGCTATACCCTGTCCACATGAAGGACGCTGAAGAGTACGACTGGAAGACCCCAGAAGGCGTGGCAGAGTTCGACAAGGACCGAGACAACTTCAAGAAAGCTGTCCGGGAAAAGACTGGTTTTGATAGCGCCTCAGAGTTTGAAGCTGTTGGCGAATCGCAAATCATGCCTGTCTACCTAAAGGTCGAGAAGCTGTTTGACCCAAGAAAAGACTTCAAGGTCGTCGAAGAGTTATTGCTTTCGTTCCCTGAAGAGAACGGCATGGGTAAGCTCGTCGAGCAGGGCGCTCACAAGCAAGGAAGCTGGATAATATACGAACGGCCAGAGGTTACGGAGCTACTCCAAGGCCTTGGGTATGACGGCATCCTTCTAGCAGAGAACATTGGAGGACCACACGAAACAATCGCGGTCTGGGATAATACGCTAATCAAGTCAGCCAGCGGCAACAACGGCAACTTTGACGGCAGCGGCAATATATTAAACCAGACGCTCAACGACGACATGGGCGGCGACACCCGGGGGAATATTACGCTCCCTGATGACATCCGGGACGGCACCACAATTATCCGAATGTTTGAGGGACAAGACCTGTCCACCTTCCAGCACGAGTCGGCTCATTTCTTTTTAGAAGTTATGCGCTCACTGGCAATGGACCCGATGGCCACGCCTGAAATGATTAAGCAATGGACCGCTGTCAGCATGATGCTTGACATGGACCCCGAGGGCACGACCACGGTCGAACAGCATGAGACATTCGCCAGAACCTTCGAGGCTTATTTGTTCGAGGGCAAGGCGCCCAACATGGAGCTGAGGAAAGTATTCAACAGCTTTTTATTCTGGCTGAAACGTGTCTATGAGGACGTTAAGAATTTGAACGTCGTCATCAATGATGATGTCCGCGCAGTCATGGACCGGGTCCTTGCGACCGAGAAAGAGATTGAAGCGGCCAAGGACAATATGCACTATCGCGCATTGTTTGACGCGGCAGCGGCAGCCGGCATGGATGAGGACCAATATAACAGTTACACCGAGGCGCTCGAGGAAGCCAATGAGGGCGCAATCCGCCGTATGGAAATGGAAATTCTCCGGGATGTTTCACGGGAAACCAAGCTCTGGTGGCGAGAAGAAAAGAAGAAAGTCGCTGTCGAAGCTGAAGACGAAATCAATCAACAGAAAGTGCACCAAGTTATTCACTACCTTATGCACGCCAAGAACCTCGTCACAGGCGAGAAAGTCGGCAAAGTTAAGATGAGCCGCGAGCTTGCTGAGGAAGTGCTCGAGGGCACCGGCTACACCACCAAGGACCTACCGGGCGGCGGCGCGACTGCGCTAGTTCGTAAGGGTGAAGGCGTCAGGCCTGAGCTGGTGGCCGAGCTCTATGGCTACAGTTCAGCGCAAGAAATGTTGCTCGCTATTATCAAGGCACCGAAACGAAAGGAAGAGATCAAAGCGAGAACAAAGCAAATGATGATTGAGCGCCATGGAGACCTATTGAACGACGGCTTCATTGAAGAGAAAGCCATGGAAATTATTCACAGTGATGGTCAGGCCAAGGTGCTCGAGCTCGAGCTGATGGCATTGTCACGCCGGTCGAAGACGAAGTTCACACCAGCGGCCATTGCTAAAAACATCGCCAGAGAGATTCTAAGCGGCATGACGGGCCGTGATATCAAGCCCAACACTTATGCCATTGCAGAGCGTAAAGCAGCAAGGGCGGCAGAAAAGGCCTTGATTAAGTCCAACTATGACGAGGCAGCTAGACAGAAGCGAATACAGCTAATCAATCACGAGCTTTATCGTGCGGCACTGGAAGCAAAAGAGGACGTCGACAAGGCGCGGAAATACTTCAAGAGCTTCGAGAAGGGCAGCAAACGCAAACGTCTGGACCGGGATTATTTGACGCAAATCGACAGGATGCTGGAACGGTTCGAGCTGGGCAAGATATCAGGCAAACAAAAGAAACGACGCGAGTCACTGGCGGAATGGATTAAGAGCGAAGAGGAGAAAGGCAATATTGTCGACCTTGATGAGCGCCTGCTTGATGAGACCTATCGCAACAACATTGAAGACATGCAGCTCGGTGAGATTATGGCATTGAAGGACGCCGTCACTAACATCGAAAAACTCGCCGTGCTCAAGAACAAATTGCAGTCACTGAACGACCAGCGTGAGCTCGACGAGATTGTTGAGGATGTCGCCGGGGAGCTGGAGGCAGGGGCTAAGGGCACCGTCAAAGACAACCCAGAAATGCGACTCCCTCAAGACGAAGCGGGTCGCGCAATTACAGGCTTTTTAATTGGTCACAGAAAACTGTCGAGCATTGTCTTGCAGATGGTCGGCGGCAAACGGAACTCGACACTCTGGAAGTTATTAGTCAAGACCGCGAACAAGCGGGAAGAGCACGAGAACAACCAGAAGGAAGCGGCAACCATCACTTTAACCAAGCTGTTCCAAGGCCTGAGCGTCAGTAAAAAGTTATACATGAAGATATGGCGCCCAGAGATTGGTGAGTCACTGACTAAACAAGGCTTGCTGATGATTGCGCTGAACCAAGGCAATCAAGGCAACAAGACGAAACTGGTAGAAGGGCAGACCGTGAAAGGCTGGTCTCAAGATAAAATCCAGAAGCTACTCGACAACCACATGACCAAGGAAGACTGGGAAATGGTTCAAGGGACGCTCGACTTCATTAATAGCTACTGGGAAGAGTCAGCCGCGAAACAGTACCGCCTCACCGGGATACGCCCGGAGAAGGTTGAGGCCATGCCTATCGTAACGCCATACGGCACCTTTGCTGGCGGATACTTCCCGCTGAAGTATGAGGACCGGGTGAGCGAGAGGGCGCTGGTCCACACGCAACAAGACATCGCCAAGCAGATGACGCAAGGCATGGTCGGGAAAGCAACCACGAAGCGCGGCCACTTGAAGGGGCGAGTCGATAATGTCCAGATGCAAATGCGCCTAGACTTTGGCGTCATCTTCGAGCACGTCGGTGAGGTCATACACGATCAGACCTATCACGAATGGCTCGTCGATATTAATAAATTAATCAGTCATTCTGGCTTCCGTACCGCTGTCGTCAAGAACCACGGCGTCCAAGCCTACGGCACTATCAAGAACACAATCTCTGATATTGCAGCCGGGGACGTGCCAGCAGCGAACCATTTTGAGCAAGGCCTTAACTGGATACGAGCAGGCACCTCAATCGGGTACATGGGCTGGAGCGTCTGGACCTCTATGTTGCAGCCTATGGGCTTGACTCAGTCCATTGTCAGGATTGGACCCAAGTGGGTGGCGAAGGGGATAAGTCGCTGGCTCACCGGCCATGAAGGCATGGAGAGCACAACCGAATGGATATTCTCTCAGTCGGACTTTATGCGTCAACGTACCAAGACCATGAACCGGGAAATTAATGAGATTAGAAACAAGCTCCAGAAGAGCGGCGTAATGACGGACATTGAGGATAGTTATTTCTGGCTTATCGGGAAGACCCAGCTCATCGCTGACATCCCCACATGGCTCGGCGAATACGAGAAGCAAAAAGAATTACATAACATGTCGGACGAAGACGCGGCGGCTCTAGCAGATCAAGCCGTCATCGACTCGCAAGGGTCAGGCGGACTGAAGGACATGGCGCAACTCCAGAGGGGTGGACCGCTCCAGAAATTATGGACCGCGTTCTATAGTTATTTCAATGTAACGTATAACCTGACAGCAGAGTCCTACGCGAGAACAGACTTCAAGAGCGTGCCTTCAGTCGGGCGCCTTGCTGTCGACTTCATGCTGTTGCATACGCTGCCCTCAGCCATGGCCACCATCATGTATCAGATAGTAAAAGGCGACTGCGAAGACCCAGAATGTCTGGCCAAGCAACTCGTCGGCGACCATATCGGGTATACGCTGGGCATGGTCCTTGGTCTCCGGGAGCTGGGCGGTATTGCTTCGGGCTTCGGTTACACAGGCCCGTCGGGTATCAACCTGTTCGGGGAGGTGGCTAAGGCTGTCAAGCAGTGGAAACAAGGCGAGGTCGATGAGTCTTGGTTGAAGAGCACTAATAAGGTCGCTGGCATCTTATTGCATTACCCGGCTTCACAGATTGAGCGGACTATCAGAGGCATGTATCACATGGCTAATGGCAACACTACCAACCCGATGGCACCACTTGTTGGACCTGCTTACAAAGACACTAGATAGGAGCGGCGAAGTCGCTGAAACGACGGCCATAATGCAACTTTTAAAATGAGGTTGCATTATGACTGTCGCCAGCAGCACCAACAAAACTGACCCGTTTTCGGGTAATGACGTCGCAACCGCGTTTGCGTTTACTTTCAAGTGCGATGACGCTGCCTCTTTAAGAGTAGTCTTGACTAGCACGCTATCCGTCGAGTCGACGCTTGTGCTCGACACCGACTACACGCTTGCACTGAACACGAACCAAAAGGCCAGCCCGGGCGGGAGCGTCACCTATCCTATATCAGGGACGCCACTGGCTACCGGCGAGAAGCTCACAATAATTCGGGACTTGGTCCCACAAACACAAGCGACCGCCTTACCGAATCAGGGCGCATGGCAGCCCGAGGTCGTTGAACAGGCGCTCGACAAAGTCACTCAGCTGGTCCAGCAAGTGTCAGAAGCAGGCGGCCGAAGCATTAAGCTCCCGGTGAGCTCGACATTAACTGGCTTAGAAATACCAGAGCCTGAAGCTGGGAAAACATTATTCTGGAACGAAGACGCCACGGCGCTCAGCAATGGCGCGACCGGCTTAGACATCGCAGCCGCTAACAGTTACGCCATCGCAGCGGCAGCCTCAGCAGTCGCAGCCCTTGCTAGCGAAACCGCAGCGGGGAGCTCGGAGACAGCGGCGCAAACAGCACAGACAAGCGCCGAAACAGCGGAGACAAACGCCGAGACCGCACAGACAGCAGCGGAATTGGCCCTCGACACATTTACTGATTTATATCTGGGCGCGAAAGCAAGCGACCCAACACTAGACAACGACGGGGCCGCGCTCCAAGACGGCGCCCTGTATTTCAATACAACCGACAACGAGACGAAAGTCTATGACCTTGGAGGCACAGCATGGCAGTCGGTAAGCGCGGCAATAACAGCGGCCCTAGCGGCGCAATCCGCAGCTGAGACGGCAGAGACTAATGCAGAAACAGCGGAGACAAACGCTGCCGCGAGCGCTGTCGCAGCTGCCGCCAGCGAAACTGCCGCCGGAATAAGCGAAACAAATGCAGGGACAAGCGAGACGAACGCCGGGACGAGCGAGACCAATGCAGGGACAAGCGAGACGAACGCCGGGACGAGCGAGACCAATGCGGCGGCAAGTGCAGCAATAGCAACGCTAGGAGCTGGTATTGACCTTACGTTTAATAGCTTAACAACCGACGTCGATAAGGCCGCTGGTGACGTTTGGCTGAACCACGCTACCCCGGCAAGCGCAACAGTATTGTATGTAGACAATGTTGATAATAATGCAGCAAGTATCACAAGTTTACTTGACTCGCTGGATGACCCTACCACCTCAATATCCGCGCACATAAGAATCACAAAAGCTAGTAACCCGGCTGTCTTCGCTATTTACAACGTGACTGGTTTAGTGACTGACGGTACTGGCTACCGGAAGATTGCAGTTACTTATGTGACTGGAGCTGGCTCATTTTTAGATAACGACAAAATCGCTTTCAACTATTCCCTGTCAGGGGATGATGGTGCAGCTGGTGCAACTGGTGCAACTGGCGCAGCTGGCGCTGGCTCTGGGGATATGCTTGTGGCAAATAATCTATCTGATGTTGCTGCTG
>JGI20151J14362_10000206_pt1 | contig 43118 bp, 22 predicted proteins | sample COG_01_FD_14362 | JGI IMG/M metagenome (IMG submission 14362)
CATTCTTCCGAGATTGAATCGAACGGATCTTAAATTCTTGTACGGAGTGAATAAAGAGACGAGAGCTTTGATTAAAAGATCGCCTCGCGCGGATGATGTGAAAAATGCGTTTAGAGTGAGCGAGATGTCGTCGATATCCACTTTGGAAGTAGCGTGGGAGAATCGATGGTTGTGGCCGAGTTACTTCACAGAATCATATTTCTGCTGGGAAGTTGCTCACACGAATAAACTCGAGTTGCTCAAGTGGATACGAGAGGAGAAACAGTGTGAGTGGGATTATGTGCCGATTAATGTGGCCGCACAAAAAGGTAATCTGGAAATGGTAAAGTATTGCGTTGCAAATGAGTGCCATATTAATGAGTTGGCGTGTGTATGTGCTGCCTCAGAAGGTCATCTCGAGTGCCTCAAATACTTACACGAAGAAGCGAAAGCGCCTTGGGGTTCGGGTACTGCAGATTTGGCGGCTGAAAATGGTCATCTTCACATACTCGAATATCTTGTTGAGCGTAAGTATGATCAATATTACGAATTTGCGTGTGCAAGTGCTGCCAAGTTCGGCCACTTAGACTGTTTGAAGTACTTACACGAAACCGCCAAAGCGCCTTGGGATTCGGGTACTGCAGCTTTGGCGGCTCAAAATGGTCATCTTCATATACTCGAATATCTTGTCGAGCGTGAATATGATGAATATGACGAAGGTGCGTGTGCGAATGCAGCCGAATTCGGCCACTTAGACTGTTTGAAGTACCTACACGAAACCGCCAAAGCGCCTTGGGATTCGGGTACTGCCTCGGGGGCGGCTTTTAATGGTCATCTTCATATACTCGAATATCTTGTGGAGCGTAAGTATAATAAATATAACGAATATGCGTGTGAGTACGCGGCCAAGAACGGCAACTTAGACTGTTTGAAGTACTTACACGAAACCGTCAAAGCGCCTTGGAATTCGTATACTGCCAATGGGGCGGCTTTATGTGGTCATCTTCATATACTTGAATACCTTGTTGAGCGTAAGTATAATAAATATGTCGAAACTGCGTGTCAGTATGCGGCTAAGTTCGGCCACTTAGACTGTTTGAAGTACTTACACAAAACCGCCAGAGCGCCTTTGGACTATTTGGCCGTGCGAGAAGCGCATAAGAAAAACCAAACCGAATGTTTACGATACCTCCTCGACAACTACGGCCCTTTACCATATGGTTGGCGATACGAGCACGGAGAGTTACGCGTGCCAGAATCAGAAGTATTCTCAAGTTCCGAATCAGAATCAGAATGAAGTTCCGAATCATGAATATAATTATAGTTGTAATAACAGAAAGAGAGAGAGAGAGAGAGACTTACAGCGTGCGTTCGCTCCTCTCGCTTCCATCTTTTCCTTTTCCTTCGTTTTGTTTTCTTCAGAGATATTGCACTTTTTTAGTAGAACATGGGTCAAGCGCAAACGAAACGCGCGGGAGTAGAAATCAGCGACGCGAGCGATGATTGCGACGAAAATGCCGATGGTAACGAGGAGGCAAGTATCCGTGGTTGTGAAGATATACAACAGGACGACGATGATGATGATGATGATTCGGAGGAGAGAAGAGCGACCGGAGCGTCGACATCATCGACAGTTGGAAATGAATTTGAAAATGTACAAGAAGACGAAAAAGAATATCAAGAAGAAGAAGAAGAAGACAAAGAAGATGAAGAAGTTGAGCGCGAGTTTCTGGAAACCGAGGAGGGAAACGAGGACGCGCGTTTAGTCGCAAAATGCGACGATTTGTGCCCGGAAGAAGAAAGAACGATGCGACTGGCTCGGTCCGATTTCGACCCAAGGTTCGAAGGCGCAAAAGGCGAATTGCTCATGAAACGATTTTCGCGAACGTTTAACGGGAATCCGGAGGAAGTGAGGAGTTTAGATGCGATAGAGAAGAGTTTGGAACGAGTAGCGACGGTGATTGAAGAGACGATTGGTGGTGTTTGCGATTGTTTGAAGCGCGATGAGAACAGTTTGGATTTCGAAGCGTTGAAGACGTTTTCTGAACTCGCGGATTTTGTTCGGGATCGTTCTCGAGCGATTCGAGGAGACTTGACTGCGCAATCGGCGAGTGGACCAAAAAGCAGGCGAATTATGCGACGTCTTGTGCACATGATGATTCGATTCGATTACGAGATCAGAAAACGACAAAGACTGAGAGCGTACACATACATCGCGCAATGGGTGAAATTCAATTATTCGGATCCGGACGCGAGAAGAATGATACACCGGGATCATTCCATGGCGCTACAGTTTCGTGAACAATTGGGGAAGTCGTTGGCTACGTACTCGATCATGTGCACGGAGCGGGCTGAGTTCGTCTCACCGGAGGATAAAGCTGAGATTTTGTCCTATCGGTTGTTACTCAGACTTTCGGCAAAGGTTGAAGAAGAAGAGGAGGAAAAAGAAAAAGAAATGGAAGGGAACCGTTCCTCTTCTTCCTCGTCCTCTTCTAAACTCGACAACATCGATTTTCGCGCGGCTGAACTCGGCGTTTTGAATTCTCCGATCGTTTCGAGAGCCATGTACCTCTCCGTCTGCGTAGATGCGGGCAAATACGTCTCCTTCTTCAAAACGATCGATTCCGAATCCTTCACGTTTCTCGAATTCTGCTGTGTATACGCGTGTCTCGACCCGCTCCGCGCTCGATACATCTCGCGCTCAAACGTCAGCCACAACCGCATGAAAATGAAAAAAGAAGACGCTTGCTCAATTTTGAAAATACAACACGTCGAGAAACTCAACCTCCTCCTCTTCAAAACTTTCACGGATTCTGGCGAGACCGATATCGAGTTTAGCGCCGCTTGCAAGAGGGAACCGAAGGAGTACGAAGTCTACAGAACGAAACTCGAATCAGTAGCCATAGAAAACTTATACCTAGAATCTGCGCTGACTGTCGTTCGTGCGTAAAGTAGTAGTAGTTTGGCTGTTTTTGCGCGTTGAAAAGAAGAACGCGTGCGTAAATTTAATTGACGCGCAATCAGGACTCCTGACTCGAATTCGATTTCAAAATCCTCACAAACACACACGCACACTTCACTTCTTTATTCCGCTTCTCCGGTGAATCAACCAACCGGAAAAGCACGAAAAGAGAAAGAACAAAATGGACTTGGAAGTTGCCGCGCTCGTGTGCTCGTCGGCGGCGAATTACTCGTCCTCACAAACCGGCGCCATCGTCCCTTCGATTCATCCCTCGACGACGTTTTCCCGGGACGGTTCCTACAACGCGCGTACACTGAATAATGGCGAACACCCCTTAATCTACTCTCGAGCGGACAATCCAACCGCCTCGCACGTCGAACACGTTTTATCAAAACTGGACGACGCCGAGGAAAGCTGCGTTTTCTCCTCGGGCATGGCCGCGGTGAGCGCGATAATGAACGCGTGTTTCGTTCCGGATTGCGTGGTGTTTTTCCCACGAAGATCGTATTTTATCAACCGGAAACACTTCCGCGAGTGGTGCACTCGGATGCGCGTTCGAATCGTGCAGTACGACACGGATGAAAGTTCGCTGGAGTATTTGAAATTAGCCATAGAGATGGTGTCGTGCGAAGAGGAGAAAGAACACGAGAAGTTTATGTGGATCGAGACGCCGGCGAACAGTTCGTGGGAAGTGTTGGACATCGAGACGGTGACGGGGTGGTGTCGCAAGAACGGGGTGACGAGTTTCGTGGACGCGACGGTGTTGACGCCGTTGTTGTGCCAGCCGTTGAAATTAGGCGCGGATTTTGTCATACATTCGTGTTCGAAGTATTTGAACGGGCATTCGGACGTGTTAGCGGGCGCGGTGAGTTGCAAAGATCGAAAGTCGAAAAATTGGAAGAGGATTAAAGAAGCGAGAGTTACCGGAGGGGCGGTGTTGTCCGCTTTTGATTGCTTCTTGCTGTTGAGAGGGATGAGGACGTTGCATTTGCGAGTACCGAAAGCGTCGGAAAATGGGATGCACGTGGCAATGTCGATGGTGCAATTTAAGTTCAAAGGAGAGAAGGGCGAAAAGGTGGCGCCGAGTGTCGGCGAACAAAACGCAACAAACGCCGCGGTTACACCGACGACGACGACGAGTTTTCCGATATCACCGTGGTTCGAGTTGGTGGTGTTGTATCCAGGTTTGCCTGGACACGAAAACCACGCTATTTCAAAGCAACAACAAGCCGGGAAGAATAAAAAAATGTTTGGCGGAATGTTGTCGGTGGTGATTACCCCGATTTTACCGGATCCGAAGGCGACGACGGAGCCAGAGAAGGCTGCTTTGAACAACAACGAACAACCAGCATCAACAAGAGGAACGGGAAATCAAGAAGACGTGAAAACAACAACGACGACGACAACAGAAGGAGGAGCCAATTTACCGTCAACGACGGAGCAATACGCAATTAAGATGCACGAAATCGCGTTTGAAATGGCAAAAACGACGGCAACGTTGACCAAAATTTGGCGACCGGCCACTTCTTTAGGCGGTCCAGAGTCGCTTATCGAACATCGGGCGTCCGTGGAAGGCGGATCGTATCCTTGGAGTCAATGTCCAGCGGGGCTCTTACGTTTAAGCTGCGGGTTAGAACCTGGTCACAGACTGGCGAGAGATTTGAAATCCGCGTTACACGCCGCGCATTTGAAAGTGTGTGGCGCGCGTGGTTTGTTGAAGATTTCGCACGTGAGTAAAGTGAGCAAACCGATAGAAGCAAACAGGCCCAGCAAACCGGCTCAGCAGCCGGCCCAGCCGATAGTAGATAGAAATTTACTCCACGGCATATTAGGAAACCTCACGGCCTTGAACGATAAGAAACGGCCGCATCCGGATAATGCCGCCGAAGAAGCGCGTAAGAAGGCGCCGGAACCCGTCGGCGATCTCACGCTCGAAATTCCAGTCGGTAGTTTGGAGGAACCTAATTTAGTAGCAATTAGGAAACCACGCAAACCATCATCGAAAGTGTCGGCTCCACCGGCGCCGGACGAACAAAGATGTTGCAAAAAGAGCTCGCAATGGCACTGCCCGAAATTCCGATTTGGCGCGACGAGATATTGTGAAAGGCACCAAGATTGTGTCTTACGGGATATGGAAGGACCGAAAAAGAAAGGAAGAAAACCGGGTTCAGCGACGAAGACGGCGGCGAATGCAGAGGGTTTCGTCACAATGACCACGAACGGGGTGCCGATGGCGCCGATGGCAACGGCGGCGTTTCTTCACAAACCGGTTTTTCCACAAGAGCAAACTACGGTGGCGACGCCAATGCAAGTCGATCGGGATCCATTGACGATGACGACGACGACGACGCCAGTCGCACCCCGAACGACTGATGGGCAGCTAGAACAAGCACCACAAGCAGGGAATCCAGCGGCACCTGCTCCAGAAACAGCTCCACTTGCGACGACACCTACAACAGTACCAACATCGACAACCCAGGCGCCAGATCCACCTTCGCAAAATGTACCTTCGAATGTACCGCAGCCGTCGCCGCCGAAAAACGATGGTATTTTTACCAGCGGAGATCTTGACATGCCGATTTCGATGATGGTGACGGATAGCGGAAAAGTCAATCTACAATTGGCACTGGATGCGCAGACGCGAATGGATAATAAATTTTGAAACTTTTTGAAAGGCATTGGACTGCTACTATATATACGCGCGAGTATTGTGATTTTACAACTACTTTTTCTTTTGCATCGCCAAAGCTTGTTTCCTTTTCAGGCTTTGGATCATCGAATCCAACTCGTTCTTTCCGATGCCTCCAGAAGATGATGCTTTCTTCTTACCAGCACTCCCAGGAAAATCGTCGTCTTCGTCCACGGTAACGTTTTCACCATTTTTGAGCATCTCTTTGCGCATCTTCTCGAGTTTTGCTAATTTCTTCGCGCGACGTTTCTCGCGTTCGCTCGCGATGAGCGCTTTCGATTCGACGTCTTTGTACCGAGGATCGGTCGGATCGAGTGCAAATTCGTGGTTTTCAAAGAGCGCACCAAATCGTTCATCTTGAACGTTGATACTTTTCNTAGCTTTGCCTTCGTCATCCATGTCGTCGTCCATTTCGTCGTCGGACTCGGCTCTTCGCGCGGCTTTACCTCGAAGTTTTCGCTTCTCGGCCAATCTCGCTTTCTTCGTTTTACGCGTGACTTTCTCTTCGCCTTCGTTGGTTTTCCTCGCGAGAGACTTGTTCTTTTTCAAGCTTTGCGCGTCCCCTCTTCCTAAGATGACATTTTCGTCCATCATGAGCAACTCGAGTTCTGCTTTCGCTTTTCCGTCTTCTCCGTCGTCCAATGAACCTCGTTTCTTCTTTTTCGATTTCTTTTTGTCTTCGTCAACGGTATCGTCGTCATCTCGAACGCTATCGAAGTCAAAGTTTGCATCTGGCTCTTGCGCAAAGAATGGATCGTCGAATCCGTTTGCTCCCTCGTCCGTACCCGCTGCGAATTCCTCCTCTTCTCCTTCTTCTTCTTCTTCGCCGTTCTTTTCCTTCTCTTTCTTCTTCTTTGCGGTCAACTTCTTCTCTCGGCGTTCCCGTTCGCGTCGCTCCTCGGCGGTTTCTTTTTGCCCAAGCGTCCCTTCTTTCTTCTTCTTTTTCATTTTAGTACCGAAATCTTCTAGTCCAGCGTGAAACGTGACTTCCATGTCGCCTGAATTACCGTTCTTGCCGGACTTGTTCCCATATCTATTTGAGAACTTCTTTTGCATGGCGTATTTCGTCGACGCCAACGCGGTGTCTTCAATCTCTTCCGATGACGAGGACTCAGAGTCAGAGGTGTCGTCGTCCTCGTTGAGGAAGAAATCATCGTCGTCGTTGTCATTCGGGTCTTTACTCATGTCGTCTTTATCGATATCGTCCAACTTGACGCCTGTGCGACTCGTCTTACTCTTGTAATCTTTCCCGAGCAACGCGGCTAAATATTTCTTCTTCTCTTCCTTCCCTTCGCGCTTACTTTTCTTCTTCTTCTCCTTCTCTTCTTCTTCGTCATCGCTGGAGTCTTCTTCTGAATCAGACGCTAAATAGGCGTTAAAATCGTCGTCTTTCAACTTATCTTCGGTAATTTTCCGACCGAATGTTTTCTTCCTCGCGGGATCGGCGTCGTCCCAGGACAATTTCACGGTGGCGTTTCGTAAGGCTTTCACTTCAAATTCAGGAGGCTCGTAATCTTCCGGCGTGTCCGTTGCAACATCGCGCACTTCGCGTTTCGAAAAGTCTTGGTCGTTCGGGACGTAACGCAAATCCAAAAGCGCCGACGACCGTTCAAACTCTAATCCGTCGCACTGCTCGTACACCGACTTTGCGGTTTTAACAGAGTCGCACTCGATTATCGCGTAATAGTATTTCAATCGATCGCGTTCGTATTGCCTCAACTGTTCGTTGTCGATTTCTTTCCCTTCTTTACCGAATTCAAATTCGGAGAGACTTTTCTTGTTCTTACGTTTCTGGGATAATTCGCTGCCTCCGTACTTGCTCTTTTTAATTTTCGCCACCGCGCCCATCGGCCCGATGACGTTTTCCTCTTTCATTCGCTCGAGACCAAAATCGGACGGGTACACGGTCACTCTGTTCACTTCTCCACTCGACGGACAAAAGGAGCGCAAAATGGTTAAAATATCAACCGCTCGTATTTGCTGCCACTCGCAATTGACCAACGCCAACCGCTTCGTCGCGTCTTGTTCCGGAACGGAGCTTTCGTGCCCCGTTTCCCTTCTTTCCGCGTAGCTCGCTAACACGCCTTCGTCGGACAGCTCTTCACCGTCCGAGAATTCTTTCAACGCGTCGTCCTCGTCGTCGCTCGTTTCGCTCTCGCTACTATCTTCCTCGTCGTCAGAGGAAGAAGAAGAAGAATCCTCGAGACCAACGCCTCGCATCCGATCTCTCGACGCGTCCAGTTTCGCCTGCATCGCGGCGTCCATCTCCGGCAAATCCCGACGATCAACTCCCGATGGTTTCTTCCTCCCACGTTTCCCTTCATCCTCTTCCTCGGTATCCTCTTTTTCTTTCTCGTCTTCATCTAAATCGTAATACGATTCTAACCCTTCCCTCGTAATCTCTTTCCTCGATTTCCCGCTCCCGTTCGTTTTCCTCCCGAATTTGTCCACTTTTCTCCCTTGGGATTCGAATCCGCCGCCACGTTGGTTGCCGACGCGAAAATTTTCATCCTCGAACATCTTCTTAAACCTGGAATCGATTTTCACTTTTCTCGACTGGTTACGCATGGTCATAAATCGAGGGTCGCTTTGCATCCGTTGGAATCGAGGGTCGGATATCACATCCGCGCGGTTTATCGCTTTCGAAGGGTCGAAAGAAGAGGATGGATTTTTTCTCATCTTGCCGCTCTTTTCGTTCGTGTTTTTCCCGGACGTGATGTTTCACTCTCCTCGCAGGAAGAAGAACAACAACAACAACGCGATGAGTGTGAAAACGAAGAAGGATTCAAACGACTGCTGAGTATTGGTTTTCGGATTGTTCGGTAGTAAATGGTGTTCGAATGTCTTTTTACCGGAGTGTTATGTGTGTAAATATAATGCAGACTTTTTGTGCGAATGTGACTTTTGACGTATTATGAGGCAAATTTGAAGAGTTCCTTAAAGCGTCTAAAGTCGTCGCTTTTCGCAGAGAAGTTGGGACTTGCGATGTCAGGACGACTGTAATAATACTCTCTCGCCAATTTCTGCTTTAACTGCTCGCAGTGTTCTTTACTTTTTTTCGCTCGAAGTCGTCGCGCGTCTCGCGCCTGTCGCAACGCGGCTCTCGTTTGCGTTTCGATTTTACGGGCGTCTTCGGAGTGCTCCTGTTCGAGCGAGGCGGTTTTTCGTTGCCACTTTTCACGCTCGCGAGTGAGTTTGGAGAGGGTTACTTCCATGCGCTGGAGTTTGGCGTCTTTCAGACGGTTTATGCGGCGGAAGCGGTGGTGGAGGAGTTTCGGGTGATACGCGTCGTAGGCGGAGTTGGTCGCGGTGGTATTCAAGAGCGTCATCAATTCGTCTCCTTCGTTTTCGTCGAGATCGGTATTACTGTCGTCGTCGTTATCATCCTTCCTTTCTTCGTCGTCGTTTTNAGTAACACGCATGCCTCCGTCGTCGCGTGGTGCCGCTCTCTCCCTTTCACATCCACTCGCTCGATACACGTCTCTCCTCGCCCTTTCCAATCTGGCGCCGAGCGTAGACCGTAAATTCGCTCGCTCTTCCTCCGCTTGGTTTTTAATCTCCGCCATCGTACTCGCGTGTCTCGGAAAGTTCGAGTTCAACTCCTGGTTTTCAAATCGCGTGGTCATTTCCTTCATCGCCCGCTCGGCTACAGCCACGCGCTCTTCGTGCGTCTTTCTGACCTCCTCCGCTTCTTTCGCAAACGCCGCGAACGCCTTGCGCATGCTCTCCTCCAAATCCATCCGCATTTGTTTCTTATACTTCAACGCGGCGTCGTAAATCCTCTCCGCCGTTTCTAAGTGTGCTTTTGCCATCGCCCGCGTCTGTTTCTCTGCCACATCCAACTCTCGATCCAACTTCTCCGTCTTCTCGTCCAACCGGTCAACGAGTCTCTCCTTGGCAATTTCCCTTCTGTCTTTCCTTTCCTCTCTCGTTTTGCGTCGCTCGCAGCGCTGTATCGACCGCCATTGCTCGTGTAAGCCGAGCTCGTTCGTTCGAGACTGTTTTTGTTCTTTCGTCGTCGGCGGTAAAGGTGGTGATGGTAATGGTGGCGTCTGGATCTCTCGCTCTTCTTCTTCTTCTTCTTCTTCTTCTTCTTCCTCTTTAGGGGTGCTCGTTTCGCTAAACTCTTCCCGTGGTGATGGTTTTCCTTCGATTTCAGTTTCCTCCGTCTTTTCCTCCGTCGTCTCCTCCTCGTTCGATCCTTCCTCTCTCTCGCTCATTCTCTCTCTATATGTCTAACTTTCGCTCGCTCTTCGTGTTCTTCTTCTTGTCTTTGTCGTCGTCGTGGGCAAGCGTATATTTTTTTTTAACGTGTGATCTCTACGTGCGAAGACATTTCACATGCGTTGACCGACGAAAAAAGAAAGAGACATCATAAAAACTTCCGCGCGAAACGCGCGGACGGAAGGAAAAGAGAAGAAAACGTCGAACGCGACGATGGATCGCGACGACGACGCAAACGACGACGAGCCGCAAACGCCGTCCTCCGCGCTGTTCAACTTCAAAAAATCCGCCGCACGAAGAGGCAGAACACCTACCCCGTTGGCACCTCCTCCAACGCTTTCCCCGATGTTCAAAGAGGAGAAACGACGCGTATTTTTTGCACCGTCGTCGTCGGATGAAGAAGAAGAAGAAGCTGACGATGTCGACGACTTTTCGTCCGAATCGTCGTCCTTAATACTCTCTTCCGCGCAAAAAACAATCGAACAACAACAGCGCGATCGCTTAAACCTGTTGAGAGCGAGATTGCAAAACGCGCAAAGTAAAGCGGAGAAGCAACGAAAAGCGAGAGAACAAGTCGCGGTGATTTTACACGAAGACCAAAAAAAAATCAAACGCGCGAACGAACGCGCAGTGGCAATGGAACGCGACGTGACTTTACTCACCGAGAAAAGAGAGAAGGAAGAAGAGACGATGGAGAAGGAAACCGAGCGGTTGGAAAAAGTACGCGCGATGGAACGAGAGGAGATGGGGAAGAGCGAGAGATTACAGCGGGAGTTGGACGAGACGGCGAGGGCGAGACGCGAACGAGAAGCGGAGGTTGTGAAAGCGGAGGCGAGGTACGAACGGACGATGAGAGAGACCGCGCAAGGCGAAAGAGTGGTGTCGATGAATGAAAGAGTCATTTTTGAGAGAGAAGAGCGGGTCGAGAACATGATGGAGACGGAAAGAAAGTTGAGAGAGAAGACGGAGACGCTGGAGAAGAGGACGGCGCAGGCGAGAAAAGACACGGAGGTGATGAAAGAGGAGAACGAAGTGCGAGCGATGGAGATTGAAAAGCAAAGGAAAGAAAATGCAAAGTTACGGGAGAGGTGGGCGCTAACGGTGAAGACGTGCGAGAAAACGGACGAAGAGGCGAGACGGTTGTTCGAGGAAACGTCGGCGGTTCAACGCGAAGAAGCGAAGGTGAGATTGGAGATTGGCGCAGAATTTAAGGAAATCGCGTTGGCGAAAAAGGACATCAAGGCATTCGACAGTGAGAAAGAGAAGCTCTTACTCGATATTAAGAAAAACGAAGACTTGATTTCGGCGTGTAGCATAACCTCGGAGCAACACGCGAAAGATACCGACGAGGATAGAAAAGAGACGGACGGATTAGTCGCGACGGCGGCGACGCTTCGTTTGCGCGCCTCGGAGGTATCGCGTGAAATTGATCGAGTCAACGAAGAACGAGAAAAGCTTCGAGAAAAACAACACGCTTTGGAAGATGAAATAGTGTCCAAACTCTCCAACGAGATCGCGGCGAGAACCGAGCGCGCAAAATTTGACTCAAAAAGTATCGAGCGTTTAAAGAAGCAAACGAGAGACATCGAATCCGCGACTGTTCGTTACGAAAACTTGAAGGCGATGGCAGACGTGGATAAGCTCGACTTCGAAGTCAGAAATGCTAGACACGGATCGCGAACTTGAGGAAATTGAGATTGAGATTCAAAATATGGCTTTGGAGACGGAAGCGAAAGAGGTTAAAATAAAGAACGGACGAAGAGAGTTGGAAAAGTTAGCGATGGAAAGGGACGCTTTGGACAAACGCGCGGAACGCATTAACGATCGCATATTAGCCGCAGAACGTGTGAAGGCATCGTCTAATAACAGCACGAATGAATCGACTGGAAGACCATTGAACGCCACGCTGGCGAGCTTGAAGAAGGAGCTCGCCGCGACGCGGAATAAAAGCAACCAGTCGCGTCAAAACTGGTTAAACGCGCAAAACGAACTCTTGACGCTCGCGGAAGGCCAAAAAAAATCCGCGTCGTTGTTACAAGAGTTGCTCTCCGACGAACGTCTCTACGAGGGTAAAAAGAACAGACACGAGCGAGATGCGAAAGTATACGAGCGAGACGCGCTAGCTATAAATAGAGAAATCGATCGATTACGGAGGCAGCTTTCGATGTTGAACGAAGAAGTTTCACTTTCGGAACAAATATTGGCGTCTGCACCGGAAGAGTTCAAAGTCCTGAAACAAACGCTTCAAACGACGCTCGATGATGCCAAAAGAGAACTTAAATCGGCGGAGAACAACTTAGCGTGCGAAGAGCGCGACGTAGAGAAAGAAAAAGCGAGAATTGATGCGCTTCGCGAGGAAGTATCGAAATGGAACCGCGAGCGCAAGATGGAGATTGAAACGCAAAACAAACTCGACCCGAACGTCGGTAACGTCGAGTTACTACGAGCGCAAGAGGAAGTGCACGCCTTAGAAAAACAGTTGGATAAAGCAAAGCGATCGAAAGAGACGATGGCAGCAAATCTGGAGACGAGGCTTAAGAAACGTGAGATTTTAGCGAGTTCGGCGAACGACCTCGTGTTTGTGGTTGATAACGCGGCGCGCGATACACTTCAAAGCAACGATGACGGAGAGACGGACAACGACATCAAGGCTGCAAGAAAGAACAAGTCAAATCGAAGATACGCGGACGAGTCATACGCCATCATCAACAGCGTAGATTTTGAGGACAAAGTTCTCTACGAAGATCCGAACGACGACGACGTCGCCTACGAAATTAAGCGCAAGCGTAACGAAGACATACATGCGAACAGGCGGCGAAAGCAAGAGAAAATCGCGCAACGTGAAATCCGAGAGGCTTTAAAAACAGCCGCCGTTTCGAACGAAAACGCCGAGTTGCTCGAGCGCAAAGCGAAAGAGTTGAAAGCATCGTGCGACGCGGCGAGAGCCAGTGCGAAGATGGCGATGCACGAAACGCAAAGATTGAAGATTGAAACTGGTGCTGCGCAGAGAAGAGCGGAAGCGCACGTGATTGATACGGCGAGAAGTCAACGCGCGAGAAAAATGTTGGAGGCAGCGGCGGATAAAATTCGCTACGAGGTAGTGGAAGAGAACGATGAGGATGAAAGCGAGAAGTGTTTAGAGAATAATCATTATCGCATATCGGAATACGATAACCAGTCGTTAACAAACGAGCAGTCTGCTTCGGATAAGTTGCGAGAAGTCGAAAGCGAAAGAGAGCGACTGTCTCGTTTACTTCGACACGCATGGGAGCAAGAGGAGGAAGAAGAAGATGATGATGAAGACGATGAAACACGAAGCGACGACGATGAAGATGAAAAGTTGCGCCGCGCTATCAATCGCGCGCAGCATCTGTTAGAATCTCGACACCAAATATCGTTTGCCGCCTCCTACGTCCACGATGCCATTGACAAGCAGAAAGCAAAGTTTAAGGCGTAAAAAAAAGGAGAAAATGTCATGCGTTTTCGCGCCGCGTTAATCTGCTTATTATTCCCAATGATACATTACCGCCTTTGTCTCTCTCTGGTACCTACTACTGCTACTGCTATACCCACGCTTGCCTAAAATTCGTTAATTTGTTTGACGCCTGAATTGTGCGCTCTCAATATCTCTTTGTGTAAACTCTCCTCGTTCGCGACGACGACGGCTTTTCCTTGGGGCGAAAACACGCGCCTTGGATCAACGTCATCTCTCTCTTCGAAATCCCCTTCTGCCTTTCTTGGTTTCCTTTTCAACGAGAGTCTATTACCAAACCCATCTGAAACAATCGCCCCAGCCTCTTCGCAGCACAAAACACCAGCCGCGTGGTCCCAAACGTTCATCGAAAAAGTCCACGGTTTGTAGTGCACGAATGCATCGCACGCGTTTACTGCTATCGCGACGTATTTAATCAACGAACCGCTCCCATACGGAATTTCATCTAAATTCGACTTCGGTACTTTCCAACCGGAGTTCAGTGTCGTCGCTTTTCCGACGTCCGATTCCGACACCGCGACACGAATCGTACACAAATGGGACATCAAACAACATCGCTTCCATCTCGACGCCGGGGTGAACAGCTCCTTCGAGAAGCACCCTTTCCCCTTCACGGCACAAAGCAGCACACCACTACCTCTTTCCCATCTCGGCGCCGCCACGCACGCAGCCAAAACCTCTCCACTTTCCCCATCGTGGTAAGACAAACCAATGCAATACTGCTCCGTAAACGCGTACGCTCTCGATCGTATCGTCGGTTTCGCCGCAAACGCCTTCGTCCCGTCGATTGGATCTAACACGAAGTAGTTCCTGCCAGGACCACACCTCTTCTTTTCGAGCGATACCGTATTCCCGCGCGGAGTAAATTTCTCGACTAACTCCTTCACTCGATCAAACGACGCATCGCCTTCGACCGGGCGCCGCTCCTCGCCAACAACCTCTTCACCATCACCCCCTAACACGTTTTCCATCAACGTTTGAATCGCAAAATCCGCCGCGGTTACCGGCGTTCCGTCTTCTTTTTTCTCCACCATTCCTCGTAAACGTTCTTTGTCTTCTTCTTTGTCCACTTCGTCGGCTAAATACGCGCTCGAAATCGTCGCTTCGAGCATGCGTGCAACGCGTTCTTTCGTATCTAAAGCAACACCTACGAATGGTGGGAAATCGAAATCAACAACGAAAGACGACGACGTTTGGAACGTATTTTCGCAAGCCCCTGCGGGATTCAAAACGTTCCTTCGTCGTCTGTGCCTCCTCTTCCGTCGTGCGCTTTCTTTTTGCGGGAGTGGTGTCGTCCTCGCCGTCGTCGTCCGCATCTTTCTCTCTCTCCTTCTCTAACGGTCTCTCTCTTGGGAAAAAAGTGAAGACAAATCGCCACTTCAAAACCACGCGATAAACATGCCATGACGACGAACGCGAAGAAGTCGAGACGTGCAGACGACGACGACCGCGACTCTTATTCCATATCCAACGCGATTTTGGAGGAATCCATGAAGCTGTGCTCGGAATTGCGCTCGTACGTTTACTTCGCATTCTCGCTCAAATCAATCCGCCTCGTCGTGTTCGACACGTTCCCTCGAGCGATGCATTCCATCTGGTCGAGTTTCCACGTCATCGTCGGCGCGTTGATCTGCACATCCGCGGCGATTTCCCTGGCGTTCGCGTTTGACGTGAGCGCGATGTTTTTTACCATGCCGCTGTGCTTTCTCGCCGTCGGGGGAAGGTTGATGACGCCGACGGAAATCGACGACGAACGGTTACGGAGGAAAGCGGCTGAAGCGTATTATAAGGCGAAGGCGACGTTCGAGCGAGGACGACGACGACGGAATAAAATGATGAAGAAGAAGAGACGAATAGTAAACGCGAACAACAATAAGGAGGATGAAACGGAATCTTCGAGCGATGACGAACACGTGCTCGGTAAGGAAGAGTACGAGACGAGAGAGAGAGCGCGCTTGGAACGCGAAGCGAGAGCGGCGTGGCGAGAGATGCGCGAGAAGCAAAAGGAGAAGAACGACCCGCAGTTTCGACCTCTGCCGGAATGCGGATTGTGGCCGCACGGGCCGGTGTTTATTCGGTCCAGCGCGAGAGAACCGAGTCAGAGGTGCGTAAACAACTCGTGGAGTAGATTGAAGAAGAAGAAGGATACGAAGGAGGAGGACGAGAAAGAAGAGAACGAGGAGGAGGGAGAAGAAGAGTACGCCGAATGGAACGAGTTAACGGACACGTGTCCTGTCAACACGGAAACGGCGTTAGAATTCGAAACGGATATTTTCAAAGGTAAAGTCGTGTGCAGATTTCTCGGCATGGAAGGGGAGACGCCAGAGCAGTTTTACATCGAGCGCGGTCAAATATGCAACAACATCGCGTTTCAGGTTGTCGTGCAAGGCGAATTTAAAGAGCGGATACGGATGGACCAAGTCGTTACGGGTGGTGAGTTTAAGCGTCCTTTTGAAAATATTCCTCCGAGAACGATCGTGTACACCGGTCAAGAGTTGTTCAAGGTGATCACTCCAGGATTAGCCTGCGACGTGACTGCGAACGAGCCATATTACTTAGCCTTGCTCGGCGGATTAGTTTCGCAAATGAGCGTAGATACGAAAGAAACGGTGCCGAACATTTTAGATTTTATGATTCCCGAACATTGCGACATAGTCGAAGGGAACGATGGATTTTTCCAAGGCGTGAAACACTTGAATATGCAAGCGAGAGGGTCGAGGCGCGTAAAAGAACTCGCCAATCCGGCGACGGCCAAAAAATATTACTACGAACCCGGGTTAATATACACCTTCGATAACATGCAAAGTTATTTACATTTAGATACGTATAGCTTTGACGTCGGAAAAGTGCTGACGCTCAAACTCGAGCGACATTTGAACGGTCAACCGATTCAATTCTTCGCGAAAACGGGCGACGGGCGCTACGCGTTTTGTTTCGAAATGTGGCACGAAAAGTTGTTGCCACACGCGCCGGAATGCAGCGAGGAAGATTACGTCAGGTTTGCGTTAGAGGGTAAGATAAGACCAGTGTAAAACAGATGCATATATATTTATTGGATGATAATTATTTCTACTTAAAACTACGACCTACTGTACAAATTGTTAATATCTCGGCACCGACTTATCAATCGAACTGTACGCGTCGATCCCACCGACGACGTTATGAACGTCCTCAAAGCCAAGCGAAAGCAACATTTGACACACTTTCGCCGAACGAATCCCCCCGTGACACATAACAATCGTCTTCTTTTCCGGATCGACGTCCATTTCAATCGTCATCTGCCACTTCTCCGCTCGCGATAGCGGATACAGTTTGAACCCGTCCACTTTGGCAATTGCAAACTCGTGCTCCTCTCTGCAATCGATGAGATTAACCTCCGAGAAACTCTCACTGTCGACGTACTGCTTCACCTCGTCCACTCGAATCGATTGCATTTGCGGCACCGCCTGGCCGGATTCTTTCGCGTCCAGTACCTTAATCAAGTGATGACCAAACGGAGTGGTGGCAAACGCCACCTCGTTTATCGGCGTCGAAAACGCCACGCGTTCGAATTCCGCAACCGTTTGTCCTCTCGTGATGTACCCCAAATTCCCACCTCTCGAAGAGGACGGGCATTTCGAGTGCATCGTCGCTAAACCTTCGAACGTCTCCGCTTCTCCGTCGAGTAAAGTTTGGAATTCCGAAAGCAACGCTTTCCCGGGTTCGGTGGCGTCGACGAGGATGTGCGAGACTTTCACCGCACCTTCGTGGTTGACTTTTGATGATTCAGACGACGAGGATACAGAAAAAGTTCGCCGCCGAATGCGAGAGGATGTGGACGGTCTCGCGGACGCCGAAAGGAGTCTTCTAAAAGCGGAGGAGTATGCGCACGCTAAACTCATTTGTTGTTGTTTCAGAAGGGGAAAAAAGTGAAGAAGTAAGAGGAAAAGCGTAAATATAGTATTATATATTTCAAACTTCGTTGATTAACTTCACCCAATTCTTGATGATGAGCAACCCGTTGTCGGTGATGATGCTCTCCGGGTGAAACTGGACGCCTTGAATCTTCGGGTACTTTTTGTGTTTCACCGCCATGCACACCTCGTCTTCGGTCCAAGCGACGGATTCGAGCGCGTCGTGCGGGAAGTCGTCGTTGCTGATGACCAACGAGTGGTACCGCGCGGCTTCGAACGGGGAACTCAAACCGGATAGAACGGTGTCCACGTCGGTTTTATGAAACACCGGGGAACTTTTCCCGTGCATCAACCCTAACGGCGCTCTCGTGATGGTGCCTCCGAACACTTGACCGATGCACTGGTGGCCCATGCAGACGCCAAAGACGCCAAACTCGGGGCCTAACTTTTCGCACACTTCCAAAGAAATTCCCGAATCTTCCGGTCTCCCAGGGCCAGGGGAGACTAATATCCCTCTCGGGTTCATCGCGCGAATCTCCTCTACGGTTTTCTCGTCGTTTTTAAACACCAGCGGGTTTTTTATCCCGCAATCGCCTAAATATTGCACCAGGTTGTACGTGAACGAATCGTAGTTATCGATGACGACGATTGGTCTCGACGAGGACACGTTCGAGGACGCGTTTTCGTTATTATTATTATTCGCCTCTGACGCTACTCTGACCACAAAATTCTCCTCCCTTCTTCTATTATTATTCTCGTTAAAGCTACTCCTACTACACCGCTTCTTCTTCATCACACTCATCATCGAAAACGATGATTGCGAAGTCGATGCCTCCATTCTTCCCGCAGAACAACAACAACAACAACGAGAAGAAGAAGAAGAAAAAGAAAAAGAAGAAGAACCACCCGCACCACCATAACCACCACCACCACCACCGGCGGTCGTCAAAAACCCTCTCGTCATCGAAAGAGTCGTCATATAAAACAAAGTATATAACGTGTCGTCCCTGAAACCCCTCTGCGCTCTTTTATCCAATGGAGAAAATAATGAAACAAAAGAAAAGAGAAGANTAATGGTTTAGGGTTTGAAATAAGACCCTAAATACCACGCTTTGAGAGAAATTTTGAAAATTTCGAAGGACAGCTCTTTCTTCACTTTTCGTCGACGATTTGACGCAAACGCGCAAAAGCACTTATTCTTATTCTTATTCTTTCTTGAGATGGAGTCGAAGGCTTTCAACGCTTCTTCTCGCGAGAACAACTTTAACAATACGAAGGATGAAGACGAGGTATTTGAGGAGGATGCGCTGACCTCGGACGACGATTATTCCGGAGACGACGACCAAGAGGAAGACCAAGAGGAAGACCAAGAGAGATTTCGAAGCATTTTGAAAAACGAAGGCAACCGACAACAACAACGAGTGAGAAGAGACGTGCGGAAATGGCAAAAGATGAACGCGATGCGAGGGAGAGGCGATTTAGGGAAAGCGACGAGAAAGAACAACACCATCATCGCGTGTCCTCCAGTTTTACCACCGCACGTAGACGCCACGCAACAAGTGCGAGGGGTGAACTGTGGAAACATCGGCCCGGAGTTGGAGAAATTGCGATTTGAACAAGGCGAAAATCGAGAGTATTACACGAAAGAACACTTCGACCGTTTATACGGCAGAGCGCGCGCGTGGAATCGCGACCAGCGAGCGAACAAAGTGTGGTGTAAAGACATTCACCCTGCTGGAGTGACGTGCAACGAGTGCACTTCGTGCCATTTTTGTCGACAGAAATCGAGCGACGCGAAGACGACGTGTCAGTGCGCGACGTGGGCGAAAGCGCCGGAAGGCGGGAGAGGAAGAGGGTCGTGGTGTGGATGGTGTTTGGAAATGCGCATGGGTGAGAACATCGAAGAAGCGATCGCGGACGACGAGTGGAGATGTCCAGTGTGCAGAGATATTTGTAACTGTTCCGGGGCGAATTGTTTGAGACATAAGCGGCATTTGTTTCCGACGCAACAGTTGACGAGAGAGGCGGAGCAATACGGATGGCAATCAGTGGCGCATTATTTGATCACCACGGCGTTGGTAACTGGAAAAGATGCACCACCGATGTTAGATTTGCCGGCGGCGTATGTGAAAAGAAGACAACCGAAAGGGACGATGAATTGTGGTAACGCAAAGTTTACGACGACTGGGAAGAATTCGACGCGCGGCGGCGAACGAGCGAGCGGTAAAAACAAGGAAGAGATGGAACGCGAACGCGAAGCGGCAACGCTTCGACGAGAGATTGAGATGAAAGTCCGAATGGCGTTTGGTGCCGTGAATGAGGAAGAGGATGACGATGAAGATGGAGGTATGTTGAATGGTGGTGACGATGAGGAGGCTGGCGACGGACAAAGGAAAGCGTCGCGTAAGCGCGCGAGCACCAAGAGGACTTCGAATACTGCCAATGCGCCTGTAATACGAGAGGAAGAAGGTGGGGAACGTGATGTCGATATGGACGAAGAGGACGCGATACGTGTCGGAGATGGTGCAACTTTTGGCGAACAGCAGCAGCATCAAGAAGAACAAAACGCCAAACCGAAAAAGTTGGCAACCATTACCACCATGTTCAAACGGTTCGCCGACAGGAACAGCGGCGCGTTCTTATTCGCCGCGTCCTCGGACGACGAATCCGAGCTCGATTCCTCCGACGGTGAATTTGACGACGAAATGTTAGCGCAGCAACAAAGAGAACGACGAGAAAAGCACGAGCTGGATTTGAAAAACAGAGTGGGAAGAGAAGGAGAGGGAAGAGGAGGAGCAAGAGAGGGTGCCCACATTCGTGGAACAGACGAGGACGACGACGATGTTATTATTATGAACGACGGTGAAGCCGGAGAACGCGTGAAAAAAACCGTCACGAGTACCTCGGTTCCGAATCACGTAGATACCAACAGTATTGGCGGAGAACTCAGGCCACCGCGTCAGACGCAAGACGTACACTTGAACGACGAGACGAGCGAAGAGATGGAGTTCTTTCGCCGAAGGCGCGAGCGAAGAAAACGTCGTCGAGCGATTCAATCGGTCGCTCGCGCGAGGCACATCAATGGTGCTACCGGTGGTGGTGCGTTGTTGAGAAGTGTAGGTCCGGGTGGAGTCAATATAAATCGACCTGGGCAAACACACCCGGCATCTGTGGATGAATCTGCCGCGACTGTTTTGCAGCCTCCCGCGATGCCGCAACAACCTCCGGCGAGCACGACGACAACGACCACTACAACTATTTTCCCAAGCAGCACAGAAGATATTCCGACTGAAGAAGTGTTGTCAGCCGAAGCTGCGGCATCTGAAATGCACCGCCAAGACGAAACACAGGCCGAGAGAGCGGACGCGCAAGAAATGGAAGAGGAACGGCGCGTTTTGACCGCCGCCGCCGCCTCAACTTCCGGCGAAGTCGTACAGATTTTACGCGAGTTTATCGAGTTAACCTCGCCTTCAAACGAAACGTTTCAAAAACGGAACATCGAAGACGCGTCGTTTGAGTTGTTCAACGAGAAGATTTTCGATTCCTTAGAGCGCGCGGAAGCTTTATTATTCGCGAGCGAGGAGTCCGAATTGCGCGCGTTTTACGCCTTGTGTCTTCGCGCGAATAAATACGCGCCGTATTTAAAGCACAAGAAACTGTCCTCGTTACGCGTTCGTAAGAAAATTACCGATTTGATCAACGATGATGTGAAATTTCGAGTGTTTGACGTGTCACAACGCGCGACGTGCTTACGCGCGTCTTTGAGATTGATCGAGCGTTACTGGTCGGGCAAAGATTTAGACGTTTTCAAAGTGAACGAGGAGGAGGAAAACGGTGGTACATTCGACGACGGGGAAGTTATCACCGACGGCGATGGGAATGCCGTCCGATGCGAAAAGACAACGAGAGAATTCATGAGAGCGCGCGCGAATTACGCTTTGGAGAGTTGCTTGCGTCTCGTTTCTTTGTGTAGCAACGAGTTCGCGTTGGCGAAAGAGCGCGAAAACTGGATAGCGAGCCGTAAACTGCTCAATCCGTCGTTAATGGAAGATAGCGATTTGATTGCGCCAGCAGTAAGCGAAGGGTGTCAAAAGCGCATAGACGATGCAAATTTGCGAATCATGAAGGAATATGAAGTCGAAAGGGCGCGTCGAAACGAATCTGTCATTGTCGGTTTGTCGGATTCGTCGCAGGAAAACGACGACGATCCAGCCGTTGCCACGCAACCGCCGCCGCCCGTTGCGGACGAAACCATTCACTTACAAAAGCGCGCGACAGACATCGCCGTGGCGACGGCGACAATACTCATCGAAACGACTGAGTCTACGCACATTCTTCTGCTAGCCGCGCTATCCGTGTTACGCGTCGTTGCCAAAGGGTTAGCGTTTACGCCCTCGCACGGCGCGTTCTTGCGCTCCAAGATGCTTTCAAATACCATCGGTATGTTTGTCTCGCCAAAGCTTCCTTTTCGACCGAAAATTCGCAAGTGTGCTTTAGGATTGATCTCTGTGTGTGTCTCGCGAGGCGAGCGCGATTGGCTTGAAAGTCGTTCAGAGGAGAACAAAGTCGTCGCCGATGCGTCGGCGAGATTTTGCTGGCCTCATATTGCTGATTTGTTGCGAGAGAACGAAGACGATTACGAAAATATTGAAACCATGCACGACAAGAGCGGTGGCTATTCGTCCGCGGTAAATCGCGCGGCTACGGAAACGGCGGCCAGAACGCTCAATTTACTCGTCAAATCCGGCGTGTGGCCGTGGGGTAAAGCCGAGCTCGCGATTTCGCACCCGTTCGCGCCGAAAGATTTCTGGAAACTAGCCAATCCAAGAAAACGCGCGAAAGCGTTTCGTTTATACGCGAGACTGGTCGATTCAACTCCGGTTTTACGCGGAGGTATCGGTGCACCGTTGTTGAAGTTGTGGGCGTTGTGTGCCATGGACGTTGCCGCTTCCGAGAAGGGTGAACGACGTCAGCAAAACGCGCTCCTGCGGGCCAACGGATTACACCGAGCGCGAGCGAGATTGGCGCGAGCGTGCGCGAGACACCCGCGATTGTTTGATGCCTTTTCGTCGTCGACGATGCTGAAGAGCGAAGCCATGGACGCTCGAAATACTGCGGGTGTTCTTAAGCGAAGTTCGTGGGTTATTGAATCCTTAGTTCGATGTTGCGAAGTTGGCGGCAATCCGGTCGCCACGGTGGCTGCCATCAACGCTTTACAAGAAGTATTCGACAAACGCGTGCAAGAATGTTCGGGACGTGCAAGTGCGAATAAATCTAGATCGTTTCGAATTGGCTTTAAAGCTGTCATGGCTGCCGCTTACTCGAGAAACACCGACTTGAAACTCTTCGGCGTGGAGCCGCGCGTCCAAGCGTTGCGAATGGCGCTCGATACGTTCACGTCCATCTTATTCGAGGAATCAGATGCGTTACAAGTTGATACCATTCTCGAAGGCTTAATCAACAGTGCGAAATCCCTAGCCATCTTCTTCTCTTTGGACAACATCGCGTGCTGTAGCCTGTTAAAACAGCTCTGTTACGCGTGTGTCGAACGGAAACACGCGAAGAAAGCGACGGGTCGAAAATTTTCGCGCGGCTTCTTTGCTTCTCTGTACGACGCCTCGTACATCGTCGACAACAACGTCGACATTCGGAAGAGTAGAGAATGCATGCGTTCAGCTGTGTTATTAGGTGTCTTAGGAAATTGCGTGGGATCTGCGCGAAATTTAGCAACAGTCCCGTCTGCAAACATCGCGTGCGAGAATTGGGTGTTGGCGTTTGAAACTGCTATGGAACGCTCGTCGAATTCAGAGGATCAATTCGACGACACCAATTTCCTCTTCGCGGCGAGCGAAGATTCGTCGTTACTAGGGCAAATGTGTGTGAATTTTCTCGAGGCGATTTTACCGCCGGTCTGTGCAATTGGTCGAGGCGCCGCGCCGCCGCCGATTGCCGTCGCGGATGCGAAAATTCGTTCCATGTGTCTCAACGCGCTGATTTTGTTGTTTGAAAATAAAAAGGCACCGCTACACTTCAAAACGAAAAGTGACTACCAGAACGCCCCAGTTTGGGTGAAATGTTTCACTAAAGCGTGCATGAAAGCGTGCGCCGGGGAGATCGCGGCATGTTTGGGGGGATGCAAAGACTTTTCGCAAAGCCGAGCGCGGGACGTCGTGGCAACGCCGATGACCAAGGCGCACGCGATGGACATTCGACAAAAAATGCTCGAGTCGATTTCATGCAATCACGCGCATTCCTATCGCGTATTAGAAGAGGCGTCCAGATCGTTTCGCAAACCACCCGATCACGTGCACGTGTTGAAAGAAAACGGTCTCGAAGAAGAGCGCGTCCCGTACCCGTGGATCTGCGCCATGAGTTTCCTCACTCGATTTTCGAAAATTTCAAAGTTTTGCGCGATGGAAATCGCCTCGAAAGTGGTTCCAGTGATCGAAGGGGCGTTTAAATACGGCGACGCGCTCAACAAGAGACACATGGACGGTCCTTTGCATGAATTACGGTACGCTATTGAAGGCATGATTAAACAAAATGACGACGAAAAAGAAGAGGATGTTGATGAAGAAAGGAAGCGACCATTTCATCATCAAGGCGACGACGACAACGCAGAGAACGTCGATCCGTACAACAAGAAAATCAAAGCGGAACCAATCGAGATTATCGAAGAGAAAGTCGAACTGAAGGATAGTGTTCCGTGGTTCGAACGCTGCGATCGAAACGTCCTATACTCTTCGACTCGAGCCGATTTTGCCACCATCGCTTCGCGTGTTGACGATGCGAACCCTTTTACGATAGTCGGTAAACTGTGCTCTCGCGAACCGAAAACTGGCGTGACGAGTAAAACAAATCCCAAAACGAATAGAACGTTCGAAATGCTTTTCGTCACTTTGGAAAACGAGAAAGGATTGAAAGTTCGTGCGCAAATGGTTGGCAAAAGCGCCCGCGTGCTCGCCGACGCCTTGGACGAACTCAAGAAGAGAGATTTCGAAATCGTACGTATTGACGGCGTCTTACCGCAGAAAAAAGCGGAAGTGAAACCAGGATTAACGGCCATGGTCTGGGACCCGAAAGGCGCGTCGAACATTTCTGTATCGAGCTTTGATTGATTGAAACACAATAGATGTAATGCTAAATAAATGATGGTGCGTTCTCGGAACTCAACTCTCTCGCTTCTCTCAAATTTTACATGCAATCCGTCTTACAGAGCGGGCACGTTTTATACTCCTTCAACCACGGCCGCAAACACTCCTCGTGAAATCCGTGTTTACACTTCAGCTCTAACATCATCTCGCCTTCCTCGAATTCACATCGACACACCGAACAACAATCTTCCTCTTCCTCCTCGTCACCTCCCTTCCTCTTCGCGCCGCTCGCGCCAGACCGAGTGAACTCCTTCAGCGTGCAAAACTGCTTAATCTGCGACCCGGACATGCCCGTCGCTTGTCTCCCGACGCACTCACCTAGCTGCAACAACTCTTCATACGTCATATCATCCGGATCCGCCACATCGTCGTCTTCTGGCGGAATATCTTCGCCTTCAACCATCACGTGATCTTGCGTCGTTTCGGCGGTATTCAGAGAAACCCCGGCGTACGCCAACATCCTCTCCCTGTGCAATCTCTCCTCCTCCTCCATGAGCTTCCTCGCCAACGCTTCCGAAGGGTCCATTTCTTCTTCCTCCTCCTCTTCTTCTTCCTCTTCGCTCGTCCTCGTTTCCTCTTCCTCTGTTTCTTCTACTCCCGTTCTCTCGCGCCCCCCTCGTCCTCGTCTCCCTCTCCGAAACGTATTCGTCCCGAGCGGCGACCCCTCGTCTCTCGACGACGGCGAGACCGCTCGCGTGCTGCTCTTTGAATTCGTATTCCCATCCTCCATACTATTATTATTCGTGTTGTTGTTGTTATTCGTATTCTCCGTGTTAAATTGTAACGCGAAATACGCTCGCTCTTGTTCTTGCAACACTCTCGCGAGCGCCAAGTCTGGATCCTGTTGGTGGTAAAACTAAGGGGTAAAACTTTAAGGGAAAAGGTCACCGTACCTCACGCGTCTGCTTCTGCATCGATTGGTCCGCATCATCATCGCCGTCCTCGAGAAAAAACGACGAACCCTCTACTTTCGTATCATCGTTATCACTGCCAGGAGGAGGAGAAGACGCGCTCATGCTCTCGCGTAAGCGCGCGGTTCGTACGATTCCGTTTCCCTACTTTTAGGGGAAATGTGTATCTAAACCTCCTTTTGTGAATGATCTCTTTCGCGCCTAAATGACGCGCGGATGATCGAGTAAAGCACCTGTCTGTCTCTGCGCGTGTAACAGAGCACACAGAGAGAGGGATCTTCCTTTTGCGGGTTATAAAAGCAGAAAGGGAGAGAGACTTGATTCTCGTATTCTGCGGGTTGCAATTGGAATTGGAAAATGAAGAATTCGCTTCATACTTTCGTCGTCTCTCTCGTCTCTGTGAATAAGATGACGAACGAACGAGACGCACTCCAAACCTTCCTGAGCTCGCATAATTTATCGCACTTATTTCAAAACCTGGTTGAATTCGGCATCGACTCTTTGGACGCGTTGAAATACGAGCGAGACTTGCGAGGTTTGTGCGAGGATATCGGGGCGATGGATGTGGACGCCGAGCGGCTCGAGGGGGCGAGGAAGAGTTTATCATCAGAGGAGGAGGAGAACGTGAAGAAACGAGAGCCTGAAAAGCTTAAAACCACGAGCGCGAAAGAAGCCATCGAACAAGCCAAGCTCGCGATGAAAGCGAGGACGGAGAACGTGAGCACTTCTGATGGACAACGAAAGTTACGGGAGAGTCTGTTGGAGAAGCAAAGCGGGGGAGTAGGGGTCGGAGAACGACACCAACACGGAAAGATCGAGAAGCAGTTGACGAAACACATCGAACCGTTTACGCGAGAAGAAGTCGAGAGAATGCTCGAACAATGCAAAAAGAAGATGTTCTTTACGATTTTTAAGCTTCCGAAAGCACCCGTGGATGATTTGACGGGGAAGTGCGAATGGAGAGGGCATCCGGCGACGAGCGGGAACGCGGTGTTGTTGGAGAGCAAGATGGTGCAGATGCGATTGATGAAGACGAAAGAGGTTGATGAGAGCTTAGGAGACGCGTGTGAAAGGTGCACAGAAGATATCAAAGAATTGACGCGCGTATTTAGCGACCAGAAGTTACGGAACTCGATTTTGAAGAGGGAAGTGGAGAGACGAGTCGAGGAGTTGATAGCGGAAGGGAACGAGGACTTAGCGGGTGGGTTTGTGACGGTGACTGGAATTCATTACGGCACCGGAGCCGCCGCAGCGGCAGCAAAACAAGCCGAGGAGGAGGATTTCTCCGATGTGTACGGCGGTGAAGGCCCGAGAGCGTTGCGTTTTCCGGGCGCGCGTTTGCCACCATCGGCGAATGAAGATGGATTAGACAAGATTGACCGATTATACCGCGACCTCGAGACGAATAAGACAACAACAAATAGCAGAAAGATTGAAGACGAAGAAACGAAGGGTAACAACACAGATAGCGGGGTAGACTTAGAAGCCATTAGAAACAAGTTGAAAAGGAAGAAACCAAAGTTCATGTGATGCATATGCGTGGTGGTACATTGAATAAAAATACAAAATGTTGCCGCTGGCGCTGTCTAACTATAAAACAACTCTCGAACGTAACCACGAACGCGCTCTGTATATATCATCGCTGGTCACGTTGTGCCCGTACCCTTCGCTGAAAAACGCCTGGACGTCCAATCCGAGCGACTCTGCTTTTACTTTCGCCTCTTTTGTCCATCGAACTGGGACTAACGGATCTGATTCGCCCGCGAGCATGAGCAAAACATTCTTGTTGTTCACGCCAGTCGTATCGTCACTCTCCTCGCTCGTCCTCGACGTCGTCTCGTTTCCCACTTTCATCTCGTCTGGTTTCCTCGGCAAGTACCCTCTAAAGCTCAAGCATCCGACTAAATTTTTCGGCTTTTGATCCCCAGAACACATCAACGATACCGCCATCGCCGCACCTTGCGAAAACCCGCTCAAAATAACCTCCCGCGGGTATTCGTTCTCGACTAACCGTTTCAATCTTTCGAACGAGTCTCTCATCCCGTCGCACGAGAACGACCGTTTCTCCAACTCCGCTTGGTTCTCGTCCAACAAGTCTTCATATTCCGCTAATATGCTCTCGTAATCCGTTCGACTCGGTAGCAACCTCGGCGCAAACCACGCTCGGCCGCTGAATAATTCGCCTCCACTGCCTTGCGTCTTTTTACCGTTACCACCGGATGACGATGTCTCTTCCTCGTCCTCTTCCTCGTTTGCGTTCGTCGCGTAATACCTCTTCGGCGCGGACGGTAAAACCACATCCACGTACTCTTCCATCCCGCGCACGAGCGTCCTCGCGAACGCTTCCCACTGCGGCGCGGTGTCCCCGAATCCGTGGAGGAAAATCATCGTCGTCTTCGCGTTGTTCGCGCGAACTACGACAGAGTCGTCGTCAAAGTCTTCCGCTACCGCTGCTCCTGCTGTTCCTGCTGCTGCTCTTGGGGGTCGTTTCCCAAGCAAATTCTCACCTTTTCCTTCTTCTTCTTTATCTACCCACTTCGCGTTCGCTTTTGCGACTTCACCGGACGTCACGGAGTCCACGCCTAGAGATATCCTTCGATTGACTCTTCGAAGCGTCGATTGGATGTCGTCTTGTGCTGCTCCTGCCGCGCGCTGCTTTTGCGGGTTGGATGAAGTGGATAACGACTTTGACAAAAACGTTCCTTTTCCTTTTCCTCCTCCGTGACTACCACCGAGCTCCGCTGAGGCGGCCGTCCAAACGCGCGCGCGAGGAAGACGAACGCTCGACGACGAAGAGGAGGATGCCAAAAGTTTAGAGAGTACGAGGTCGATTTGCCGTCTTCTTCGGTGCATTTCTTTTCTTCTTTGGTAGTCGTACTCTTGTTGTAAAGTTTCGCCCAAGTCGTTTTGCTTCACAAAAAAATGTCCAAAACCACGCTTCGGGAAAGCAATGCCATCCTCCTCACCAGTCCTCGCGAGGAGGATGCTGATGATGATCAACAGACGACGACGAAAACAACCACCACCGCTCCTTTAAAGATGACTTTAAAGAATACTGCTACTACTACTACTAGCACTGCGACTATCAGTGCGGCTGAGAAGGTATGCATCACTTTTAAGATGTGTTTTCCATTCGATCTCTCTTTTCCCCCTCTCCGTGATTTTGAAATTTCCCCTCAGGGGATGTCACATCCGCTGTGAGATGTGTGTTATATCTCACGAATCAATCTCTCATTGCTATTATTATCACACCACAGGCATCGCTCGCGGCAAAAGAGTACGCGTTAAAGCGCCAACGCATGCGACAGAAAGCAGAAACCATCCGTTTCGAGCGAATGAATCAAGAGAGGAAATCTGCGCAAGAGAAGAAAGTTCGAGAGCAAAACGAAAGGCGAAAAGCGCTCGATGTGACGAAGAAACGAGAGGCATTTTTGCAACAAAAAAAGCAGGAACGAGAGGAACGAGAACGAGAGAAAGAGCAGAAAAGAGTGCAAGAGAGAGAAAAGATGGCGAGAGAGGCGGCGATGTGGAGTCCGAGGACGCAAAATGTGGAATTGGGGAGGTACGCGATGCAGGTTAGAGAGCAACAGCGGGGACGGATGGATGCGACGGCGGCGTCGCCAAAGTCGCCGAACGATGTCTTTTACGACGCGAAGGAAAGTTTGCCGGCAGTGCAGAAAAGAATTTCGATCGTGGAAAAGAGTAGCGTCGTCGGTAATGACAACAAAGTGAGGAGCGAGTCGATGGTTGGTGAAGAAAAAGAGGAGGAGTTGGTGAGGAAGAAGACGAAGACGTTGAACATCGCGAGCGAGCGAAGACGGGAGACGAAAAGTAAGAGTCCTTTCAGTTCTTCGTGCGGCGCAGGTGGCGAAGGGGTGAATAAATCCTCGCGGCGGTCCCCGTTGATGCTTTCCAAGCCACCGACCAAGAAACCGGCCTTTTCGGGGTCTTCGAGCTTGTTGCTGAAGACGAAGAAATCGACTCCTCCGTCCGCGTCTTCTCCATCCTTGGCGCCAAAAGTTAAGAACGCGATGGTAAACGCAAAGACGGGAGAGATCAAATCGCTTCGACCTCCGACGTTTTTAGCGTCGCAGAGTAATAAATCGACACCCGGTGTCAATAGAGTAGCAACGAGGACACCGGGAAGTAGCAATAGCGCAACACTCGTGAAGAAGAAGAAGAAGATGAAAATTTTGACCGACACCCCTAGTAGCGGCGCCGAGACCGAGGAGAAGGAAAAGGAGGAAGAGAAATCGCTTCGTCAAATGTTCGATAAGAGAGAATCGAGACGAATACACGCGAAGCAATTCAAAGCGGCCGTGCAGAGATGGCGCATGAAGAATGTGAAAGAGGAGACGTTCGATGCGATGAGTATCAGTTCTGACAACACTAAAATGATTAGCGTCTACGCTCGGAAACGGCCTTTGTTTGAACGCGAAACGAGCAAGGGCGAGTTTGATGTCGTCACAGTTAGCGCGTCTAAATCAAACGAAATCGTCGTGCACAACTGTCAAATGCACGCGGACTTGAAGCGAATGTTTGTGAAACACGGGACGTTTTCGCTACATGGCCAAGCGTTCGATGAAGACGTGGAGGAGATTGAAGTGTACGAGACGGCGGTGAAACCGTTGGTTGAAAATGTCATCGAAAAAGACGGAGGATCGGCGGCGTTGTTTATGTTCGGCCAGACTGGATCTGGAAAGACGCACACGATGTCGAACATTGAATTGAATGCATTCAAAAGTCTCTTCTCATCCGGGAATGGCGTTGAGAAAGTATGCGTGCAATATTTTGAAATTCAAGGCAAGAAATGCTTCGATCTTCTCGGCGCGGAAAGGAACGAAGTCGTTTTGAAAGAAATTTTCGAAACGAATAGAATGGCAAAATGCAATAGTAAAGATAAGCAAGCAAACATGGAAGTAGAGTTAATTAACGCGACATCTGTGGCGTGCTTTTCCGCGAAAGATGTTGAAATTTGCGTCAAGGAGGGCGTTTCGAGGCGAACGGTATCGGCGACGCAGTGCAACGCGCAATCGTCTCGGTCGCACGCGGTGTTACGTCTGACGGTGTATAAAGTTCCGTCGTCGTCATCATCAATATTGACATCAGAAAGGCGCTTAACACTCGTGGACTGTGCCGGAAGCGAACGGAAAGAGGACAACGTGCATCACGATGCCAAACAACGCGAGGAGACTGCTGCTATCAACGCGTCGTTATACGCGCTGAAAGAGTGCGCTCGGTTTCGAAAGTTGCGCGCAGACGCGAAAGACCCATCTTCTATCCACGTTCCGTATAGAAATAGTCCACTGACGAAAGTCTTGGCGGAGTGTTTCGTGAGCGACGTGGCGAAGATGGCGGTTATCGGTACCGTGTCGCCTGCATCCATCGATACCGAACACACGGCGATGACGTTGAAAACCATCGTTCAAATCGGTGGCGATAGTTGCGAAATCGACACGAACAGTAATTCTACCAAGAGTAGTTGTTACAAAGAGTCGAGAGAGGACGTGGAAAGAACGCTCGAAATTGAAGTTTCAAAACTCACCGGCGAGAAAACCGTCGTGAAAAAAGATGTCGCGAGACGCATACCGCCGGTGAAATGGAAACGCGATGAACTCGAAAGATGGATTCAAACGACCAAAAACGGCGCGTTCAAGCACGCAAAAGTTCCAACAACTATCGCAGGAAGAGAACTCGTTCGCATGCAACCGGCGGCGTTGAGTAACATGTTCGGAGGCGACGCGAGTATGGGTAAGAAACTGCACGAAAGTATCCGCGCGGAGATTCAAAAATGTTCCGTGAAAACCGGTAGCGGTAACGGTAATTAAAAGATTCGCATCATATATACGCGTGTACCGGTAGTTAAAAAAGTGTGTGTAGTAGTATTGTATATCTTTGTTCATCCAAATCATCATCGTTCGTAATAAATATCTTTCTGTTCTGTTCTGTTCCGATCGATGGGAGAGCGGCAGCGGCTGTAAAAGGCGTTTTCGCAGGAATTTTTGTAGACCAAAAGGGGGAATAATAACACAAATTCCTCACTTTAGTACTCACTTTGCGCAAGCACATTTCCTTTCCCATTCGTCTTGTTGTCATCATCAAAGCATCCACATGTTGTTTGCAAACACCACCCATTCCCCGTCGCGGAGGAATCGATCGTCTGACCTCACGCCTCGAACGCGAGAGTTGGCGAAAGATATGCGCGAGAAATTCGGGTTTCCGTCTGCTGGGGAAATGCGTCGAGGAAATGGGAGAAGTCATCACGACGACGCAGAGAACGCCACTAAAGAGACGAAGAGTGTGAAATCATCATCTCCAATGGTTATGAACAACACTCGAGATTTACCGAAGTCGCCGCTGAGAGACAGCACGAATTCGCCTTTGCGATCTGCATCGAAAGAGATTCGGGTATCGATGAGTGCCAACGTGAACCAGTGGCGGAGCGAGCGAGCGGAGAAGAATGTAACATCATCATCGACCACGAATACACCGACGAGACTGAGAGAGGTGAAAATGGCATCGACGCAGACGAAAGAAGTTACTAAGGAGAAGAAGGCAGATGTGGATGTCTTTGGCACTCGCTCGATGATGGCTGCTTCGCGAGCGAAAAGTTCAAACGCGACGGCGACAGCTGTTGTTAAAGAGAAGGATACGACGACGACGACGAGAAGAGAAGAGAAGCTTCTCGATGATCTGGTAAAGAAAGAGAGAGAGTTTGAGCGCGTGACGGAAGCTTTGAACAACATGAAAGATGCGGAGTTAGAATTGTCGAGAAACAATAGCAAAGAGAGCGTTGAGTTTGCGCAGGCGTTGGAACGACAGATTGAAGAGAAGGTGAGTAAACAGTTGAAAGAGAAAGAGGAGGAGTTGGTGCACTTGAAAGTTACAAATCAGAAGGGCTTCGAAACGTTTACGGAACGCATTCGACAGTTGGAAAGCTTGGTTAAAGAGAAAGACATCAAGATTAAAAGTTTAGAAATGAATGCGCAGGAATGGCAAGCGTTGGCGAAGAGGGACGCCTCGAGAGCAGAGTTGGAAACTTTGGACATGGAGAAGAAGTTAAAAGAGTTCGAGAGAAAGAACGAGGAGTTAAATGTGGTCGTGAGCACGTTACTCGGCAAAGCGACGAAAGGAGTGGCTCTGGAGAAAGATTTGGAGGCGATTCGGTTGAAACAGACGACGGCGAAATCGGTCGGGACGAACACGAAGGCGATTCCAGTGGCGCAACCGATTCAGTTGCAATTTACGCCGGAAACGATGAAAACACCTAAAGAGATGGTAAATGCGAGTGCACAGGTGAATATAAAAGCACCGCAAGCTCCGCCATCCGTTGGAACGCCTTTAAGCGCGATGAAGCGAAAGTATCAAGTGCATCAAAACGCCATTTTTGCCTTCCAAAAAGAAATCGAAGAACGCGAGAAGCAACAACAACAACAGCAACAACAACAAGAGACGCTCACTCCGAAAGAGCCATCGCCGACGATTGGATTCGAATGGTCTGCCGCATACGACGCGAGAGAGATGGCCACGCAAACCAGTATCGACGAAGAAGTCAAAGCCGAGGCAGAAGAAAAAGATGAACCAACTTCGTCCGAATGTTTCGACGACGATAAGCAACACTGGGTGCCGACGCCAAACACGCGCAAGCACGTCGAGGAGAAGTACGTCGGCTTACAACGACAACACCCGAAAGAACAATCATCATCCTTTAGCAATACCATCGACCCAACCACCTCTCGCTTTGCAATGCTCACCCCTATTCGAGTCCCGCAAACGAGACAACCCGTCGTGCAACATCGAGCGCCAGAGCGGCAGTCTCTACATTACTCCCGCAGCGCCGAAGAATCTCGACGCATGTACGACGACGAGCGCATGGCGAGACTTTCCCGAGCTATGAATCTCAGCGACTCCCCTTTCAGACGAAGGCATCATTTATAACTCATATACACTACATAACATCTACTAGAATACACGCGTACAACATCTCTCTCTCTTAATACTCGCTCGGAGGTCTTGGCCCGAAAATCAAAAGCAACACGGGCAAGGTCACGCAGACAATCGCGCCTATTTTAAACTGTAACTCGTCCGTCGTCGCATCCAACGCTTTATCCACTCGGTTTCCCAGGCCGTATTTCCCGCCGTCTACGTTTCCGAAGCGTTCATTTCCCTTTTGAGAAGGAGCCTCCTCGTCGTCTTGGGAGGATTTCGACGGAAGACGCAAAGCTTCCCGAGTTTTCTCGTCGAGTTCTCGTTCTCGCTCTTCGTTTTCATTCGCCGCGAAAAGGTGGACTTTACGAAGACGTACACGACGAGACGCGGGAGAAGACGAGACCAGAGGTGAAGAGGAGGAGGAGGACGTACACGACGGGAGACAACACGTTCGCATTTTTTCCTTTTGTTTTGTGAGGAGTAAAAGTGACGAGATATTCTTCGCTTTGACGATGGTATGGTCGGTTGGTGAAACGCTCCGCTGTTTACGCGAAGAATCATCTACACAATGTTACATACTAGTACTTTCTTTTTATTTATTATTATATATGTGTTTTATAGCTATACGTGTAGGTAGGTTCTCTCTTCTCTCTCTCTCTTTCTCTCACGACGCTCGTAAAATTTCTCTGACCACGTCTTCGTTCAGCTCGGCGCTGCCGTCGCTGGGAGAGTCGGAATTCGATTCGGAGGCACGCGGTGCGTCCCCGCCTTTTTTGGATAAAACGACCGGCGCGGAGGCGTGGATGGCGTTTAAATCGACCGATCTTTTCACCGCTCGTTTCTCGTCCTCGTTTCCAGAGTTGGATTTCGAGACTGAAGACGGTTTGTTTGCTTTTCGTCCTCTCGGCGATTTACCGCCGTTCTTTTCTCTTTCGGCTTTCTTCAACAGTTCGAGAGGCATGCGCGCATTTCGTTCCATGACTTCGTACTTGGCGTGTCGAGTAGCGAACGCTTCGTCCGAGATGTCTTCATCCGAGGAGTCGTCGCCGTCTTTGTTTTTCGCGTCCGCGGTCGCCGCCGCGTCCATGTTATTCAGTCTTCTCAATTCTTCTACAGACATGGTAAACGTCGTCACGACTCGTACCGAAGGCGTGTTGATGTCTTCGTGCAACGCGCGCTCGACGTATTTCGCACCAACGATATCACCGACGACGTTGTTAATATCGTACTCGTCCGTCTTTCGCGACATGTGTTTTCTAGTGTTGTTGTTGTTGTTTCCAGCTTCGGCTTTATTGGTGTCGTTGTTTCCGTCTTTTCCTGAACCAGCTCCACCGGCGTTACCACCACTACCACCGCCGTGCGGATAGTTCCTGTTTCTATTCCTTCCATTTCTATTTCCGCGGCCGCTACCACCGCCACCGCCACCACCTTTCCCTCCTTTCGCGCCCCCGCCGGAGCCTTGATTCGAGGTAAAAATCGGCGGCGGTTGCCCTAATCGTTGCATCAAACCTAAACAGCGCTTTTTCAAATCCTCGCATTTTTCGTGCATGACGGTGTTGGAGACGTCCGAATCACCACCCGACCCGGACTTATTCCCTTTGTGTTCTTTCGACGTGTCGTCGTCGGTCTTCGCCTTCTTGTTCGATTTCCCGTCCTCGTCCGGTACCTCCGTCGCCATCTTCGCGTCCTCGCCGTCCTTTTCCTTGTCGTCGTCCTCATCACTCGTCATCAATTTCCTTTTCTTCAAAATCTTCTCCCGTCGTCTTCGAATTGGATCAAAAAGCGGATGTTCGTTAAACACCACCATCTTTGCCAGCTTCCCGTTTTTCGATTTCGGTTTGCTCGTTCTTTCCTTGTCTCCTCCAGCAGCCGCATTTTCATCCAACAATTTCAACTTTTTCTCGTACCTATTCTTGTGCGATTGCAACTCTTTCAGACGTAACTCGAGCCATAAACACTGCCACTCGATGTCCCTTCGTTCTTGCTTCCAGTGCACGTCCAACGACGGGTACGATTTCTCTTTTTGATGATGATGATGATTCGTTTGTTGATGTTGTTGCTGCTGGACTTCCAAACCGCTCTTGCTCGTCGTGATGTTGTTATTCCCTCGATCTTTCTCGTTCGGTTCGTCCGAACACGTGTCGCTGAACGAGGACCACCCGTCCACCCCGGCGGATAAGATCTCGCGCCATTGCGACGGACGCTTGTCCTCCTTCATCTTCTTCGAGCTCGTTGTCATTCTTAACCTAAGAAGAGCGAGATTTGATCGGAAATTTCAGATCTGAGATTAAAGCCCGTTTAAACGAAAACGAAAGCGCTCAAAACAAACGCTGCGCACCAACGAATGCGCACACACTCTCTCTCTCTCTCTTTCTCTTTCCGTTAAAGAAAACGAGAAGACGAAAGCGACGACGTTGAAAGAACAGCAAAAGTTGTCTTAAATCTTGGTGTTAAAATGTGAGAAATTTGATCTCTTCAAAGTGACGTAAATGTTCTTCGACAGCCAATTGAAAAAAAAATGAAAAAATTGAAAAAACGGAAATTTTTCATTCAAAGAAGAACAGGAAAACATGTGAGCTGCGAAAAGAGTGAAGGTTTACGTACGAAGACGTTTTGCTCTCTTTCAGGTTTTACACGTACACACACTCGTACAGTTGTTGATGTATAAGTACGAGTGTTATATATATATATACATATTTATTCAATTTTTTTCTACGTACTTAAACGAAGCTAAAGCGCAACTTCAAATCGGGCGTGCCTTTGTTGAACAACGCGACGCGTTGGCGGAGAGGATCCGCTGGTTTTTTCGCCAACGGCAAACCGAACAAACCCGGTCTGACGGATTCTTTTTCCATGAAACTCCAACAGCGCGTGGAGACTTTATTTTCTTTCTTTTTGAAATGTCTCAGTTCGATTAAAACGGCAGAACCGGCGGGCCAAGTCGCCGGCGCGGAGGATAAGGTGACCGCGTTTTGTAACGTGAGCGAGTTGGCGTCGTTCCCGGGTCGAGCGCCAACCGCCGTGTTTTGCGGTTGTTCCAGTTCTTGACCGTTCGTGTCGACTAAAGAAACTTTACAGTGCACCTGTTGCATTTTTGAGGCATCTTTGACGTTTGCGACGGAATCGATGAAGACTTTTAAGCGTTGCGACTGACCTTCAATCGGAAGCGCGTCCGAGCCGCGACGCGTCGGCGAATGCTGCCCGCCNGCCGAACGACGCGTCGGNGAAGCTTGTTGTTGNTGTTGTTGTTGTTGTTGTTGTTGTTGACTTTGCGCGTGTGGCGGCGTGGCGATGTTCACGGGCGGTGGCATAGCTTGTTGTTGTTGTTGTTGTTGTTGTTTTTGCTGTTGCTGCTCTTTCGCTGACTTTTCTGTTTCGCTCTCTTCGTCTTTCAAAAACGAGCCTTTCGCTTCGTTCGTCACTCTCGCTTCTTCGTTGACGATATCCGCGCCTAACATTTCCTCGCGAAACGACCCTTCGATGCGAAAGTCTGGCATACTCCCACCGTTCAGCGCGTGCTTTAACAAGTGCATAAACACGCAGAAATCACCCAAACCCAAACTGGATCCGTCGGACGTGCAACTCGCGTTCCACATACCCGCCAGCTTCTCGTTCGGCAAACCAGTTTTCGTCGCCATGGCGGCGACTTGCGCGCCGGTAACGCCGAGCGCGTTCGGATCGTTCAATGATTTCCTGAGCGTATACCACGCGTTTTTAGAACGCTCGAGATCGTCGCGACTGATGTAGAGTGGAAGTTCGTTTTCTNTATCGCCGACGTCTTCGGTAATCTCCGGAACAGCGACAGAACTTTGTTGTTGGCGATTCGGCGACGACGGTTCATCGTCCTCATCCGTGGCGTCGTCGTCGAACGTGGTATCGACGTTACTCGTTTTCAATGCTTTGTTCGTAAACGAGCCAGCGGCTTCGACGCTTTGCCTGGACGATTCAAAGTCACCAAAATCGTCCGAAAATCCGTCGTCGTTCATGTTGTTATTGTTCGCTCCGTTGTTATCGTCTCGAGAATTGAAATCGACGGAGAACTCGTCGTTGAACGCATCGTCGTCGTCGTCAAACTTATTCCGGCCGAGCTGTCCTGGTTGTTTGAACGCATCGTCGGTGTCGTTGGTATCCTCAAATCCATTATTCGTTTGCTGTTCACCTCGATCGCCAATCGTGTCGTTGAAATCTTCGAACGATTGAACAGGTTTCTGGGCAATCGGCGCGAAGAAATCTTCCTCTTCAAACGCGAGATCGTCTTCCGGAGGCATTCTTCCTCCATCGTTCGCCGCGATTGGCCGACCAAATATGCCATCGTCGTCGTCGTCGTCGTCGTCTAAATCGTGTTGTTGTTGCTCGTGATCTATGGAATTATTCATGCCATCTTCGAACCATTCGACATTTTCTTTGCTACTCTCGCGTTCCATTTGTTGTGACGGAGGAAACGCGTCGTCGCCGAAATCTTTGAAGAACGCGTCGTCGTCTTTTGCCTCTTTGCGTAAATTGTCCTCGGCGGCGGTGGCGGTGTTTTTATCCGTACCGAAATCGACGTCGAATGGATCGTCACCGTCGATATCTTCGACAGCTGCTGGCGCAGAACGTGCGCTAAATAAGGGTTGTTCGGAACTTCCCGTCGCTTTCGGTTTCGCGAACGCGTCAAACTCGTCGCCAAAGTCAGCGTCGTTCATCACGGTGCCGCCATCATCGAATGCGAATGCGTTGGCGGAGGACGACTTCTTCAAGTTCACTTGCGGCGAAAAAACGTCTTCGGCTTCGGCAAAGCCACCCGTGAACGGCTCCGGTGCGTCCGATTTAAGCTCCTTCGATTCCGCGAACGGCGAGGCGCCAGACGCGAATTCAAACGAACTCGTCGACGTCGTTTCTTCGGCAGCAGCGGTGGTAAAACTGAACGTTTCTCCTCCTGTAAACTTCGACGAACTCTTCAATTCCGTGTTTGCGTTGCCAACCATCTCTGCGAGCTCCATCAACCTCGCCATGTTCTTTTCCGATTGCGCCTCGGATTCCGCCGCCGACCGTTCAGCCTCTTCCCTCGCCGATTCCGTCGTCGCAATCATAGCTTCTAAAGCGTACGCTTGCTGAGCGGCGGCGCTTTCGCGCGGGAAGACATCTCTCGCGCGATCGAGCGCAGCTTCTAGTTTAGTCGTTTCCAATTCCAAGTGTGCACGCTTCGCCTCTAAATCTCTCTGCACCGCGCTGGTTTCTTCGTTGACGCGCTTCTCCTCGGCTTCAATTTTCGTCCGCAACTCGTTCACGTCTTCTTCCATTGACTTGATCAACGATTTCGACGATTCGGCGGCATTTTCAGCCTCCGCTTCTTTCTCTTGGCACGCCTGTTCGCGTAAATCCAACTCTTCTCTTTGCGCGTCGACTCTTAACTTTGTGCCGCGTAACTCCTCTTCCGTCTTCTCCAAGCTTTCCGTCGCGACTTCTAACCTCGTCTCGAGTTCGTTCTTTCGCTTTTCTAAATCGCGATCGGCGTTTTCAATCTGGCGAATTATATCTTCCGTCCTCGATTCTGCGCTTTCAATCTTCTCCTCGATGTCTTTCAAAACGCCTTTGTGTTTTTCTTCGGTTTGTTTTAATTTTGCTTTCTCGGCGTTCAATCGAGTTTCGGTTCGCTGAAAGTTTTCATTCGCAGTGGCGAGCGAAGCTTTATGCTCAGCCTCGATGACATCTCGTTGTTTCTTCGCCTCCTTCAGCGCGTCCGATGCTTCTTCTAACATGATGCGTTTGTTTTGAAGTTGCAAACGGTGCGCGTCTCGAGCTTTTTTTGTCACGATGCGTTGGCTCTCGAATTCTTGCGCAGCTTGGGCGCGTTCCTCTTCGAGTTTCGCCAGTTCGCTTTCGAACTTCTTCTTCGCCGCGACGAGCGCTTCTTTCTCTTTCACGTACTCTTTCTTTGCATCGACGAGTAGTTCTCGAACGCGCTCTACGCGCTCAAAGTGTTGATTCTCCGCGTTTAAGGTTGATTTTTTCGCCGCTTCCAACGCTTGCTTGCCTCGCTCTAAAGCTTGTTCGCTTTGCTCTCGCTTTTCTTTAAATTGACGTTCGATATTTTCGGCATCTTGAATCGCAGCAGCCTTCAAGCGCTCCATCTCGCGAATTTCCGCGCCTTTTCTCACGAGCTCGGCTGATAACGCGTCTTGCCTATTCTTTGCGGCTGTCTTTACTCGAGTGACTTCAAATTGCAGCGCGCGGAGCTTCGATTCCATCGATTTCAACGGCAACGCAGAAACAGACTCGGCTTGTTCAACTTTTTGACGCAACTTTTCCAAATCTCTATTCGCGACCTGCATTTGCTTCTCTTTCTCTCGCATTTGCTCTTCCACGCGAGCCTTTGCCGTCATCGCTCGCGTACGGTATTCCGAGCGTTTCTTCTCGGCGTCTTCGATGACGCTTTGCGCCTCGCGTTTGGCCTCTTGCGCGTTCTTCTCCGCGCGTTCCGCAGCTTCTCGCATTTTATCAACTTTCGCTCGCGTGCTCTCGATGGCATCTCTCGCTCGTTGATTTCTCTGGTCACTTTGCGATACTTTACTCTCGTATTGATTCAACTCTTTCTCGAGTTTGGCTTGCTCTCTCGGGTCCGCCGGCGTCGCCACCGCCGCGTTATCCATGCTAAATCCCAAATCTAAAGGAGGTCTCGAATACGTGTCTGGCGTGTCTAGTCGTGCCAAAGTCGTATTATTGATGCTATTGTTGTTGTTATTATTATTCCTGGACGCGGTCACAAAAGTATCCAACGACACGTCGTATTGATTCTGTGGCGTGTTCAAACTCGCGAACTGGGCGTTCATGACGCTTCCCGGAGTCGAGTTCGCACCCGCGCCGCCGTTCCCGCTCACCATCGGCGTCACTCCGTGTCCTCCACTTCCTTTCGCCTTTATCACCGCGTACACGTCGTGCATCGCCAACGAAAACGCGTCGCAAGTCAAACTCATCGCCCCTCTCGACCGTTTCCGAACAATCTCCCGAATTTCTCTCTCCGGTAAACTCGCCTTCCCGAGAAACTGCACCGCGTTCTCCGCGGTCACCATCCCGGATCTGTTCACGTCTAAGCTCGAGAAATGCTTCTCGTACTTCACCTTATCTTTCTCAGACATCGGTTTGCTTTGAATACTGTTGCTCGAAACGCTCGTCGGCGTCAATCCGCCGCTCGTCATCATCATCAATCCGCCGTCCGCCGCCGCTCCGCTCGAAGTCATCCTCCTCCTCTCCTCCTCCTCCAACGCCTCTTTCACGAGCGTCAACACCCGTCGCAACCCGTCTCGATCGCTAATTTCTCCCGTCCCGTTCGTTCCATTTCGCCAAACTCGGGATAAAGTTGCGTCTGGTAACCCCGACGGGCGTAAAAATGCGACCGCTTTTTGTCCTTTCACGACGGAAGAGTGAACACTTTCATCAGATTCACCTCCGCCTCCATCCAATTTCCCGTGACGCAGATTCGAGAAAAGCGCATCTAAAAGCGCGGGTGAAGAGAGGGTTTGGATTAAAGACTGGCGCGAAGACCAGTCGAACGAACTACCAGACATCATCGTCGGTGCGCCCGCGGTGTCGATCAGCAGAGAGAGCGAGCAGTTTTTGCGCGATGAATAAAGAGCGTGTGTCGAGTGTTTTATGCGTTTTATTCCTTTGGAGAATTGAGGAAAAGTAAAGGTGAATCCCCTTTTAAAAGACAAGGAAAAGAAGGCATTTTCAAACGCGAAACGCTCTATAAATGTTGGATGATTTTAAGCGACGAACCAATCTAAACCACCCGTATCAAAATCGTCGCGCATGACTCGAAGAATCTTCTCCCTCGCTTTCTGCATGCCAAACGCGAAGAGGCGACAAAGTTTGGTGTTTTTGTCCAGACCGTTTTCTTTCGAGCGCTTGCGTTTGGGGAGGCCGGGCATTTCGTCGCGCTTTTCGACGACGTAAAGAAGTTTTGGTTGGTACGTATCATCGTCCTCGTCGGTGGTGGTTATGGTGGCGGTGGCATCGAGGGGCTTTTTGTGTCGCGCGTAGTGTTCCTCTTTCTCTTTTGCGCGGATGAGTTCGATTTCGCGGTTGATGTCGGCGACGTAGGCGTTGAGCGTTTCGCCTCTGCCGAATACGCGGATGATTAATTTCTTTTGCTCTTTGCTGCCACGAGGAGAATTTTTTATCTTCGCCGCCGACGAGTCCGGTTCGGAAGAGTTCGCGAGAGCGTCGACATCGCGAACTTCTGCGTCCGTGTCACCGTCGGCGGTAAACAAAGCGGCGAAGCCTAACGGTCCATCCTCCTTCAACATGTAGTGTACTTTTGCCGCTCGCAAGCGCTCTAAGCTGCACCTATCGTGTACTTTCGTCGATTGCTTCGCGTATTGTCGCCACCAGTACATCGGTCGTTCTACTTTATGGCAACGCATGCCACTATTAAACGCGCGATGGAGGAACGAAACGTCAACCGGCCACCAGTGATTGGGATTTCTCTTCAAACTACTGCACGTTCTTTGCTCTTCTGAAACGGCGAAATCGACCACTTCGTCTCCTATTCTCCATAAATCATCGTATATTCTAATGCCCTCTTCCCCTTCTTTATTCAAATTCATTTTCTTCTCCAAAAACGATCTCCGATAACAGCCGCTCGCTCGCATCGCGGGAATCTCTATGTATCGCCCGGGCGCCATCTCCGTAGTACCACACGTCAATGAATTTTGCCACCTTCTGAACCGTTCCATCCCAATCCATCCCTCTTGCGGCGCATTACTCGAAGGTAAATCGCCAATCAACGAAATCTGGCTAAACGTCGCGTCTAAATCCTCCCGCGACTTCAACGCGTTCAACAATTCGTAAAAGCATCTCTGCGGCCTCATATCGTCGGCTTCCATTTCCGCCACGTACTCGCACGTGGACAAACTATACGCCAGGTTCAACGCCAACCCTTGTCCAGACCGTACCTCTTTGCTTCTTTCTAACTTCCTAAGGATTATTTTATGCCTCTTTCCTTTGCAATATTTCCGCACGATTCGCTCGTACGTATCGTCGTTTCCTCTTTCCTCCTCCTCCAACTGTGCAAACTCTTCCCTCAAATTACAATCCACCTTGTTCGCGTAGAAATCATTTCCGACGTCCTCTTTTTCCACCTTCTCGTCTTCCGTCAATTTCCACTCCCCGCCTTCTCCTTCTTTTAGTGTTTCGTACGCTCGTTTACATGCACCGATCCTTTCGAAACTTCCATCCGTGCTCGAATCATCCACGACGATGATTTCCAATCGTACCTTCTCTTGTGCGAATAAACACAGTAAACACGAGGTTAAATGTGGCAAGGCGTTGTGCACCGGGAGTAACACCGACACGTCGAACTGGCCTTTATCGTCTGAATCATCCTCGTTTTTCTCAAAGTCGTTTCTTTTTCTCTTGTTTATGTTGTTCTTCGTCGTCGTTATTGGCATGTTCAATGCCGCTTTAAGGGAGAAAAAATGCTCCAAAAAAGGCCGTTTTTTCTTCACAAAAAGACACAAAAATGGTCGTAAACGCGCAAATAAACGCGACGGAATCACCACCGGCGAACGATGAAAACGACGCACACAGGCCTCGACGCACGAAAGACGACATCTTAAACCCGGAGAAGGTGAAAGAGGAAAAGTTACGGTCGCGAGACGTTCTTGACGACGTGTTGAACGCGGTAAGAGTTTACGATGATTTTTGAAATTATTTCTTTTCCCCCTACGGGAATTTGAATTCGATGGATGCGTTGCTTTGCGAACGCGGGATACGAACGCGCGAGTTTTATAGAAACTGACCTCTCGCTCTCTTTCTTTCTCTCACTCTCTTCTTTTTATGCTTTTACAGGTGGAAGTGTACGCCGCGGATGGCTTCGATACGCTCGAACAATGCATTCGAAC
>JGI20151J14362_10000220_pt1 | contig 41546 bp, 38 predicted proteins | sample COG_01_FD_14362 | JGI IMG/M metagenome (IMG submission 14362)
CTTTGGAAAGTTGCTTTGCTAAATCAGGAAGAATTGGCATCATGTCATTAAAGCTAGTAGAGAAATATACTCCTTCAGCAACATGATTTGATCCGGTCTTGGAGTCACCTGCAACTACGTTATAAAGAATGCGAGGTAACATTCTACCAATAAACCAAACATCACTTTCCACTATGCCTGTCTTAAAAATCTGCTCACGAATTTCATAAACTTTTTTCTCAGTTTCTAAAGCAGTTGAATTCATAGGTAACTCAATAGTCACTCTAAACATATTCCTATCTTGAGCAGGAAAAAAGTCTCTTGGTAATGTATTGAATAGGGTAAATCCTAAAATAGGTAAGAATAATGCTATTCCCATAGCTCTTCTCGGTTTGAAGTATGCCCAGGAAAGCAAGGCTCTATATTTATCAAGTAACATTTTATTTGAATAGCCATTCTGATTAAAAGATATCTTATTAAAAAAAGTTACTTTTTCTAAATAAGCCATCATGACTGGCACGATTGTTAATGCTAAAAATAAAGATGAAGTAATTGCCAAAATAACTGTTACTGCCATCCCTCCAACAAATTCTGTGCTTGATCCTTCACCAGTTGCAATTGGAAGAAAAGCAAATACAGTAGTAAAAGTAGCTGCCAACAATGGAACAACAAGTTGATGAATAGTCTTATTAATTGCGTCCCTAGGCTCTAATCCAGAAGATCGCCTATGCCTGTAATCTTCAACAACGATTATTCCATTATCAATTAATAAACCAAGAGCAATAATAATTCCTGTTATTGATGTTTGATGAAGAGGCATTTCAAGGAATCTGCAGCCTATTAATACCATTGAAATAGTAAAAGGTAATATTGCGCTAACAATTAACGCTGCTCTAAAACCCAAAAGAAAGAAGCTTATAAGAAGCACCAGGGCAATTGCAGAAAGCACACTATTGGTCAATGTATTGAACATCTTTTTGGTATAAAAAGATTCGCTATAAATATTTTCTAAAATAATTTCATCTGGAAGAATATCTCTAAATTCATTAGCAACTTTGTCTGCCTGGCCAACATATAGATCTATCCTTTGCCCAAAAGATGCTTTAGCCTCCACAAGAACTGATCTTTTGCCATTACTTAAGGCTATATCCTCAATAGGGGTATAAGGTTGCTTTGAAACACTAGCAATATCTTGTAGTTTTATAACGCCATATCCATCAATAACTTGAATTGGTAAATCTTTGATTTGAGATACATTTATTAAATTCTCTTTAACTTTTAATAAAATTTCATTATTTGAATCAGAAGTTTTTCCAATAGGTCTCTTGCTATCATAGTTTCCTATTGCTTGGCTGACTTGAGCCAGAGATAGATTAAGTAGAGCTAATTTTTCAGTATCTATTTCAACTAAAATTTCTTCATCAGCTAAACCAAATAAATTGGTTCTTTCGGTATTATCAACAAAAGCTAATTTTCTTCTTAATTCATCGCCAAGCCTGGACATCAAAATAATAGGTGCTGCGCCCTCACCTTCCCAAGTTAAAGCATAGAGAACTGAAATTGGTGGGCCAGAAGAACGTACTAACTCTACAGAAGCAGTTTTGGGCAGCGAAGGCTCTACTAGAGAAATTTTATCAAGAACTTCGGACCAAGTTGCTTCAATTAAATCAAAGGGTACAGAGTCTTTTAGCTCAACTAGCATTTGGGCAAAGCCTGCTTGAATATTTACATCTAGTTCTTTAATTTCGATGATTTCTTGAAGTCCAGATTCAAGTTTAGTTATAACTTGAGTTTCAAGTCTTGCTGCAGAAGATCCAGGATCAATAACTATTACAGATGCCCATCTTTGAGCCAGTTCGGGATTTTCTTGTCTTGGTATCGAAATATAAGAAGAGGCACCAGCAAGTAAAATAAATACTAATGTAAGTATTAAGATTCTAGGTCGATCAATAAAAATGTTAACCAAATTCATTATTAATTAATTAACTGGCCTTCTATTACTTTTGTTGCTCCGCCTTTGATCACTTGATCTCCATTTTTTAATGTGCCTGAAACAAAAGCATTAGTTCCTTCGTAATAAATTACTTCAACTAACTCTTTATTTATCTTATTAGATCTATCAACTGTATAAACTGACCATAGGCCTCCATCTGACTGTGAAAGCGCCTTTATAGGGATCCAAGTTCCACGAGCATTCTCATAAATCTCAAGCTCAAGATTGATTACTGCCCCAGGAACAAAAAAAGTATTAAATTCAAAAATTGCTAACCTATTATTTGAACCCCCCAGCGACATTGGTGATAATCTCTTTAATGTACCCAACACAGTTTTTCCGTTTAGATTAAATGCATAAGTTTCTTTCAATGAAACTTTTTTAACTAAATTTAATGGCATTGCAATATGCGCCTCTACTTTCTCTGAATCAAGAATTTCTAAAACTGGAAGGCCAGGATTTATTACTGTTCCTTCATCTAAATATCTACTTTGGATCAACCCGTTAAAAGGAGCTAATATTTTTGTTTGCTCTAGCTTTACTTGATAAAAATCTTGTTGAGATTTAGCAACTGCAAAATCAGATTCAGCTTTGTCTAGCTCTTGAATTGATATATGCCCCTGAGCCTTTAAGTCCTTAAAACGTTCTAATAGTTGTTCTGCTAATTTATATTTAGCATCTGCTTGATTTAAATTTGCCAAAATTTCTCTATTATCTAATTCAGCTAATACAGTACCCTTTTCTACTTTATCACCAATATCAACACTGATAGTTTGGACTTTTCCACCTATCTGGAAAGCAACTTTAGATTGCTGTACTGCATATAATTTTCCAGGAAGTTGCTTAGTAACTTTATAGCTATCAAACATCGAAACTTCTAGTATTTCAAGAGATAAAGGCTCAGCATTTGCTTGAATACTCAAGCAAGAAATAACAAATATTTTTTTAAATATGTTCATAAATTAAGTATGCAATACTTTGACTTTTTAGTATTAATGTTTACAGTGAAAACATAGTATAATTAATATGTTTACAGTGTCAACATGTTAGTTGTCAAATTATAAAGAAATAATGAAATATCATCACGGAAATTTAAAAGAAAATCTAATTCAGCAAGCGGTCTTGGCTTGTGAGGAATCGGGCTGGGAAAATATAAGTTTAAGAAATCTTGCCAAGCAATTAAATGTTTCACAAACTGCTCCTTATAGGCATTTTGAAACTAAAGAAGATTTACTGGCTGAAGTTGCTGCTAAAGGCTTCGAAAAAATGAATGCTGATATGGATAAAACAACTAATTTCTTAGCAAATGGTCTGGCGTATTGTGATTTTGCTTTAAAATACCAAAATACATATGATTTAATGTTTGGAAATTCTCTTGGGAGTTTTACCCAATACCCTGCACTTTTAGATCAAGCTCACTCTGCTTTCATGACTTTAGAAGATAATTTAGAAGATCATCTTATAAATTTAGGACACAGTGATGTATCAAAGGAGATTATTGAAGAAAAAGCATTATCTGTATGGGCATTTATGCATGGGATAGTGGGTATCTTAAGAAAAACTGAGATTGCATCTGCTGATACTTCGCCATCTGAAGGCCCAATGAAAATTATGAATAATCTTGCCAATAATTGGGATAAATATATTGAAAAATCTATTAATAATATCCTTTCTATCTAATAGGTTTTACTTCAATTTCAATTTTTTCAGAATAGAATTGTGGCATATGTGCAAAGTTGCCCATCAGCAGTCTTAGTGAATGTTTGCCAGGAGATAATTCAATCTCTGTTTCGGTTTGCCCACCACCAAAGTGAATATAATTTTTGCTGCTTGGAATAGGAAGTTCAAAATTAGGAATATCAGCGTCAATAATTAAATGATGATGGCCTGCATCACATTTATCTATGCCTGCAGGAGATATATTAAAATTCTTAAGCCCGAAAATAACCTTTACAGGCGAAGTTAACACAGCTCCTTCTTCTGGAGTAATAAAATAGACTTCTGGATTTCCAGTTCTGCAATCCTCTGCAATTAATGGAAAAGCATAAAAAGAAATTAACAAAGCAAAGAAATAAGTAAAATGTTTAAATGCGATATTGGGATAGAGTTTAATTTTCATGTAATGAATTATACTGGTATTAAAATATTTGTATGAAAAATAGTATAAGAATTTCTGGCGGCCTCTTAAAAGGAAAGAAAGTGCCATTTGATTTTAAAAGTTCTTTAAGACCTACTTCCAATAAATTAAAAGAAATTCTTTTTAACTGGCTTCAATTTGAAATAAAAGGCTCGATCTGTCTTGATCTATTTGCTGGAACTGGTTCTATTGGTATTGAGGCTGTCTCCAGAGGCTCAGCTAAGACGATCTTTGTTGAACTTAATAAAAGAAATTACTCTCAATTATCAAAAACTCTTGTATCTTTAGATTTAAAAGAAAAAACAAAGATTTATTTTAAGGATGCAAAAACTTGGATTAAAAATAATGATCTGTCTAGCTTTGATCTTATATTCCTTGATCCTCCATTTGAAGAGAATTATGAATTAAAAATTCTTAACGTTTTGATTCAAGATAAAAATTTAAAATCCTCATGTAAAATCTATCTTGAATATAGTAAATTTACCGATTTAGTTATTCCAGATTCTGTAACTATACTTAAAGAGAAATCAGTGGGTGATGTGAAAGCTTTATTACTTTGTATAAATGAAAATTAAAATAGCAACTAGACAATCAGAGCTTGCTCTATTTCAAGCTAATTATGTAGCTGAGAAATTAAATCAATTGGAGGGAGTTACTACTGAACTTATTCCATTGTTATCTGAAGGAGACCAAACAAATAAACCCCTTCATGAAATTGGTGGTAAGGGTTTGTTTGTAAATAAACTAGAATCAGCTTTAATTTCTGGAGATGCTGATATAGCAGTTCATAGCTTAAAAGATGTTCCTGCTTTGCTGGATAGTAAATTCGAAATAGCCTCAATTTTTCAACGAGAATCTGCTTCTGATATCTTATTATCTAAAGAGGGTTGGACTTTAGATACATTGCCTATAAATTCCGTAATTGGAACTTCTAGTCCCCGAAGAAAGTCGCAGATATTAAACTTAAGACCTGATCTAAATACTATTCCAGTAAGAGGAAATATTGCAACAAGAGTAAAAAAGTTAAATGATGGTGCCTTTGATGCACTAATTGTTGCGAAGGCTGCCTTAAATCGTTTAAACCTTAATTTTACAAATACATATGAGTTTTCTCTTGAAGAAATGTTACCTGCTGCCTCCCAAGGCTTTATTGGTGTTGAATGTATAAAATCAAATACAAAAATACATAATATTCTTAAGCAAATTAATAACGATACCGCCTATCTCCTCGCGGAAGCAGAAAGAGCTTTTGTAGCTAAACTTAATGGATCATGTTTATCTCCAATTGCGATATATTGTTTTGAAGAAAAAGAAGTGGTTCATATTATTGCTAAGGTCTTGTCTCAAGATGGACAAAAAAAATTATACAAAAGAATTAAATCAAGCAAGTCTGAATTAAAAGAAGATATATCTAGCTTAGCTAATGAGTTTCTTTCTAGGGGCTCTAACACAATAATTCTAGAGTAATGATAATTAATACAAGACCAAAGATCTTATCCAGTAAGCTAAATTCTCTAAGTTATGATAAAAATTTAAAAGTTATAAATGCGCCTCTTTCTTCGGTCGAATCATTAACCTTTAATATTGATACGATAAATTTAAAATCTAGACTTCAAGAGAATGGCTATTATAAAAATATTATATTCACCAGCCAAGCTTCAGCAATTTTTGGGCTTGCTAGTCTTAAAGAGATTGATGAAATGAAAAGTTTTAATATTTTTGCTGTTGGGCCAGCTACAAAAAGCGTTATTACAAAGGCAGGATTTAATTCTTTAACGCCTAAAGAACCTTCTTCAAAAAGCCTCTTTAGTATGATCAAGAAAAACTATCCTGGAAGAAATCTATTATTTTGCGGGGAAAACTCTAATAAATTTCTACAGAAAAAACTTGAGGGAGTTATTGACGAAATAATTTGTTATAAATTAGTTTATTCAAAAACTAATTTAGATCTTATTGCAGATGGTCCAAAAATTACTTTAATTTATAACTTTCTAACCTTTTTATATATGTTTGAGTCGCTTGATTTAGCAGTAATTAAGAACAAGGTATTTGTTGTAGCTTCGATGGGAATTAAAGAGAAGATATTAGAAATGACTACAGATATAAATCTTCAAATTTGTGTAGCAAAAGACCCTTCTGATAATTCAATGCTAGAGAGAGCAAAAGAAATTATTTAGATTTCTTTCCATTCCCATTCTTCATAGATGAGAAGAATTCATCATTAGTTTTAAATGATTTTAATCTATCAATTAAGAATTGAATGCCTTGAGCATCTTCCATTTCATCTAAGATCTTTCTAAGAACCCACATTCTTTGTAGCTCTTCATCTGAGGTCAGTAGATCTTCTCTTCTTGTACCTGACCTTCTTATGTTGATTGCAGGATAAATTCTTTTTTCAGCAATTTTTCTTTCTAGATGAATTTCCATATTACCTGTACCTTTAAATTCTTCATAGATAACTTCATCCATTTTTGAGCCAGTATCGACAAGGGCAGTTGCGAGGATCGTAAGACTTCCACCTTCTTCTAAATTCCTTGCAGCTCCAAAGAATCTTTTCGGTCTCTCAAGGGCATTTGAATCAACTCCACCACTTAATATTTTTCCAGATGCAGGTTGAACTGAGTTATATGCTCTTCCAAGTCTAGTTATAGAATCGAGCAGGATAACAACATCTTTCTTATGCTCTACCAATCTTTTTGCTTTTTCTATGACCATATTTGCAACCTGAACATGCCTAGTAGGTGGCTCATCAAATGTACTTGCAACAACTTCACCTTTTACAGTCCGAGACATTTCTGTGACTTCTTCAGGTCTTTCATCAATCAGTAAAACAATTAATTCAACTTCTGGATTATTATTTTTTATTGAGTGAGCAATACTTTGAAGCATGAGAGTTTTACCAGCTTTAGGCGGGGAAACTATTAAACCTCTTTGGCCCTTTCCAATTGGAGCTATTAAATCAATTATTCTAGAAGACAGATCTTCATTAGACCCACTACCCTGCTCTAAACCCAGTCTTTGATTAGGAAAAAGTGGTGTTAAGTTCTCAAATAATATCTTGTTCTTGGTTTTGTTTGGAGCTTCACCGTTGATTGTATCCAAATGAACTAAAGCGAAATATCTTTCTTGATCCTTGGGAGGTCTAATCTTGCCTTGAACAGAATCACCTTTCCTTAGGCTAAATTTTCTTATTTGACTTGGTGAAACATAAATATCATCTGGGCCAGCACAGTATGATCCTTCAGGAGATCTTAAGAAACCAAAACCATCGTTAAGAATTTCTAAAACTCCGCCTCCGTAAATATCTATACCCTCACCTGATTGATGCTTAAATATTCTAAAAATAATATCTTGTTTTTTGAGCCTGCCAACATCTTCAAGACCAAGTTCAGTGGCTATATCAACTAACTCACTTATTGGTTTAAGTTTAATATCTGTTAAATTCATGTGTTATTTTCCTAATGTCAGTGGGATTTAAAAAAGGGATAGCCCCTTGGCTAGATATATAAAAATGATAATTCTTTTTTATGAAAGATGCAAAGCTTGTGTATAAAATTTAAATTTCCGAATTTACGAATTCAACAAGCTGCTGCTTTGATAATGCCCCTATTTCAGTTCCTGAAGGTTCCCCCTCCTTAAATATTATTAATGTAGGTATTGAGCGAATGCCGTATTTTGCAGCAATATCTCTACTTGAATCTACATCCATTTTACAAACTTTTATCTGTTCAGAGTACTCAGAAGCAACCTCTTCAACAGTGGGGCCAAGTTGTTTACATGGTCCACACCACTCTGCCCAAAAATCAACAAGAACAGGTTTGTCAGAAGATAACACTTCTGATTCAAAATTTTCTAAATTTACTTCAACTACATTACTCATTTATTTAACTCCATGATTATTTCTTTGGCTGCGTATGTTAGAACTGCGTCAGCACCAGCTCGCTTAAAACATAAAAGAGATTCTGACATCACTTCTGGTTCAAGCCATTTATTTTCAATTGCGGATTTAAGCATACTGTACTCTCCACTTACCTGGTAAGCAAATGTAGGAACATTAAATGTTTCTTTGACTTTGCTTATTATATCAAGATATGGCATTCCAGGTTTTACCATAACAATATCTGCTCCTTCACTTATATCTAATGCAACTTCATGAAGTGCTTCACTTGAGTTAGCTACATCCATTTGATATTCAGCCTTAGTTGATTTTCCAAGATTAGAGCTAGAACCTACCGCGCTTCTAAATGGACCATAAAATTTTGAATTATATTTAGCTGCATAAGATAAAAGAATAATATTTTTAAAATCTTTTTCCTCTAAAGCATTTCTAATTAGTTTTATTCTACCGTCCATCATATCTGATGGAGCAATAATATCAGCTCCACTTTCAGCCAGAGCTAATGATTGTTTTACTAATTGATCAAGAGTTTTATCATTATCTACATACCCGTCAACTAAAATACCATCGTGGCCATGACTTGTATAAGGATCAAGGGCTACATCTGAAATAATAATAATTTCAGGAACTAAATTTTTTATTTTTTCAATTGCATTACAAATTAGATTGTTTTGGTTGATAGCCTCTGTCCCAAATTCATCTTTTTTATCTGGATTAATTACAGGGAATAGTGCTACCGATTTAATGCCTAAGTTTGCTAGTTCTTCAATCTCATTTTCAATCGAATCAAGTCCAAATCTTGATATCCCTGGCATTTGAGGTATAACTTCAGTTCCTTTCAAATCTTCTTTTATAAAAAGTGGTTGGATTAAATCATCTCCAGTTAATATATTTTCCCTAACCATATCTCTGATAAAAGGCTTTGAGCGCAGGCGTCTTAATCGGGTCAACGGAAATTTTCTTTTAGTAAACATATAAATAAATTATCTGGTTTTAATCAGTTATTGCTCCAAGGCTTGCAGATTTTACACTTTTTGCGTATTTTGCCAATACGCCTTTTTTTGGATGCTTTATCGGGTTTATCCAATCTGATTTTCTTTTAGTTAAGTCTTCATCAGAAATGTCTATAGACAACAAATCTTTATCTGCATCTATGGTAATCTTATCCCCATCCATAACAAGAGCTAGTGGACCTCCATCAAAGGCTTCAGGCGTTATATGGCCTACAACAAAACCATGTGTTCCACCTGAGAATCTTCCATCTGTAAGAAATGCAACCTTGTCGCCAAGCCCCTGACCCATAATTGCAGATGTTGGTTTTAGCATTTCTCTCATTCCAGGACCACCTTTCGGCCCCTCATATCTGATGATTATTACGTCACCTGGCTGGATAACTTTATTTAGAATCGCCTTGAGGCCTTCTTCTTCAGAATTAAATACTTTTGCAACACCACTAAAAATTGTTCCCTCTTTACCAGTAATTTTTGCCACAGCACCTTCAGGAGAAAGATTGCCATAAAGTATTCTTAGGTGGCTACTATTTTTAACAGGTTCATCTAAGCCCATGATAATAGATTGCTTTTTAGTATAACCATTAATATTTTGTAGATTTTCTCTAACAGTCTTGCCAGTTACCGTTAAACAGTCGCCATGAAGCAAGCCTTGATCTAGTAACATTTTCATAACTGGTTCAATGCCTCCTTGGGCATTAAGCTGAGACATAAAGTGGCTTCCAAATGGTTTTAAATCTGCAAGAACTGGAGTCTTCTTACCAATCCTACTAAAGTCGTCTAAATCAAGTTCAACATCAATTGCATGTGCCATGGCTAACAAATGCAATACGGCATTAGTTGATCCACCAAGAGCAATTACAACTGTAATAGCATTTTCAAATGCTGCCTTGGTCATAATATCTGAAGGTTTGATGTCATGTTCTAACAAGTGCATGACAGCGTCACCGGATGCTTTGCAATCATTGATCTTATTATTAGATAAGGCATCTTGACTACTACTTCCTGGGAGGCTCATTCCTAGAGCTTCAATTGCAGAAGCCATAGTATTAGCTGTATACATTCCACCACATGAACCAGGTCCTTTAACTGAAATTGTTTCAATCTCGATCAGCTCTTCTTCAGATATGTCTCCCTTTGCATATTCGCCAACTTTTTCACAGACTGTCACATAGTCTGTATTTTTTTCACTTGGTCTAATTGAACCACCATAGATAAAAATAGAAGGTCTATTTAGTCTAGCTAAACCAATTAAGCACCCAGGCATATTTTTATCACAACCGCCAATAGCTATGACGCCATCATATCCAAGACAGCCAACAACAGTTTCAATAGAATCAGCAATTACTTCTCTTGAAACAAGAGAGTATTTCATTCCTTGAGTTCCCATTGAAATGCCATCAGAAACTGTAATTGTATTAAATAAAACGCCTTTGCCGCCTGCATGGCTTATTGAATCTTCGACAATATCCGCTAATCCATTTATGTGCATGTTGCATGGCGTAACTTTTGCTCCTGTGGATGCAATACCAACAAAAGGTTTCTGAAAGTCTTCGCTTGTAAAGCCTGCACCACGCAGCATAGCTCTCGATGCAGCTTGATTTGGTCCATCAATTAAATGTTTCGAATACTTTCTATTTTTCATAAATTTCTAGTTAGTTGCATACTTGAGAGCAGCTGTAAGCAACTTGTTTGTATAGTCTTTTTTTGGATTATCAAATACCTCATTTGCTTTTCCTGACTCAACTAAATCTCCATCCTGCATGACAAAAATATAATCAGATACTGCTCTAATTACTTTTAGATCATGACTTATAAATAAATAAGTTAGTTCGTATTTATCTTGAATATCTTTAAGCAAATCGATTATTTGGATTTGTATTGATCTATCTAAAGCTGAAGTTGGTTCATCAAGAATCATGAAGGCAGGTTGTAAAATGATAGATCTAGCAATAGCAATTCTTTGTCTTTGACCGCCAGAAAATTCATGAGGGTACTTAAATTTCATATTAGGGTCTATGCCTACATCAACCATAGCCTCATCAATTCTTTTATTCTTCTCCTCTTTGGTTAAATTAAAATGGACATCGAGGCCTTCTCCAATAATTTCTCCAATTGTCATTCTAGGAGAAAGGGATCCATATGGATCTTGAAAAACAATTTGAATATCTTTTTTTAAGTTTTGCATTTCCTTGCGATCATATGATTGTAAATCCTTACCTTGATAGAATATTTTTCCTTCATAATTGATTAAATTAGCTATAGCCCTTCCTAGAGTGGACTTTCCAGATCCTGATTCTCCAACAAGTCCAATAGTTGTATTTTTCTGAATATCAAAAGAAATATTTTTAACCGCATGAAATCTATTCTTCTTTAAAAAGTTCATCGACGGAATATCATAGAATATGTCTAATTTTTCTACTCTGACCATTGATGAAGTCTCTAATAGAAGATCTGTTTTTGGAAGAGGCTCAGAGTCCAATAATTTTTTTGTATACTCGTCCTGAGGATGATCAAAAATTTGTTGAGTATTACCTTGTTCAACAATTTTTCCATCCTTCATTACACTCACAGTATCTGAAAATTCTCTTACAAGCCCCAGGTCATGAGTTATAAAAAGAATGGACATTCCGAGTTCTGATTTTAATTTGCCCATAAGATCTAATATTTGAGCTTGAATTGTTACATCAAGCGCAGTAGTAGGTTCATCTGCAATAAGCAATTTAGGTTTATTAACCAGAGCCATAGCAATCATAATTCTTTGTCTTTGACCGCCAGAAAGCTCATGAGGATATGCATTAAACCTCCTATCTACATCAGGGATTTCAACTAATTCCATAAGATTTTTAGCTTCTCTTTCAGCCTCTGATCTTGATAAACCTGAATGCAGTAATGACGATTCCATAATCTGTTTTCCAACTTTATGATAAGGGTTTAATGAGGTCATTGGTTCTTGAAAAATCATAGAAACCTGATTGCCTCTGATAGATCGAAGTTGACTTTTTGAAGCATTGAGAATATCTGTGCCATTAAAATTAATTGATGATTCGTTGCCATAAGAAGATTTTAATTCTGGCAAAAGCTGAAGAATTGACATAGCTGTAACAGATTTACCTGAACCTGATTCTCCAACTAATGCCATGGTCTCATTTTTATCAAGGCTAAGACTTATAGTGTCTACTGCTCTAAACTTTGTATCTCTTACATTGAAGTCTACAGATAAGTTTTTAATGTCTAATAATTTATTCATAATATTTTTTTATAGTCTTTTAAAAAATCTTCAGCAGCATATTTAGCAGCCTTTAATTTTGTCATATTTACAAATCCATGGAACATATTCGGATAATGAATATGCTCAACACTAACTCCAGCTTCATTTAATAAGGCTGCGTACTCTTCGCCCTCATCAGATAAAGGATCAAATCCAGCTGTAATAATTAAAGTTTTTGGATTTTCTAAATTAGTTGGGAAATTCCTTAAGTTAAATCTTATATCTTCATTATCCCTATTTGAACTTTTAAGCTGTTCCCAAAACCAGATCATTGTATCATTTGTTAAGAAATATCCATCCCCAAATAAATTATGGGACTCGGAAGAGCATGATGGATCTGTCATTGGATAAATTAGGCACTGACTTGCAGGCATTGGTTTGTTATTAAGAGATAGATGGTTAGATGTTGATGCTGCTAAATGAGCGCCTGCGCTATCACCACACAAGCTAATGTTAGAAGTTTCATGACCTAAATTATTTAACCATTCGATCGCCATACAGGAATCATCAAGGGCCTTTGGAAATTTATTTTCTGGAGCTAATCTATAATTTAATGAAAAGATTTTGGCTTCAAGAATATTAGCCATTGTTGAGACCCATCTATCGTGAGTCATCACATCACCCAATACGTAGCCTCCTCCATGAAAATATAAAATAACTTTCTGCGTAGAAATTGTATTTGGCTCGTACTCCCTTAATAAAATAGTCTCTTCAGATGGTAATTTGTGGTCAAAAGTCTTAACATTTTTAGAAGGTTTTAGAGAAACTGGAGAAGCAATTCTTGCTTCATTTATAGCAACTCTTAGCTCATCAACAAAATCTACTTTTGTTAAAAGGCTTGAAGGAGTCATTGCTATCAATAATGAGGATTTAAAATCTAAGACTTGCCCTCTTATATATACATCTTTCTTCCAAACAAAAATCCTTATTACCCAGGCAGGTAAAAGAAAAAATATATTTAGTAGTATTCTTCGATATGGCATTAATAACAAGATAACAAACTTTATAAAATTAAATAAAAAAATCTCTTTCTAACATTAATTTCATATAATGATTCAATGTCATCAAGATCTACATATCTATTATACTTTTTATTGATTTTTATTCATGAAAACCTTGTAAGTAATGATCTTTTATATCAATTAAGCAAACAACAAGAAGATATTCTGAGCGCTCAAGATGCATTTGTCGTTTCTATTGATATTGATAAAAGTGGTGTAGATCTTAATTGGGAGATTGCTCCAAAACATTATCTCTATCTTAGAGATATTAAAACGAAACGTAACGGATTAGATGTCAAATATCATGTAAGGAATAGTAATCAAAGTAAGTATGATGACGCTTTTTTTGGAAATGTCTTGATCTTAAAAGAAAAATTTGAAATTTCTATTTTAATTCCAGATATTGTCAACAATACTCAAGATACTATTACAGTAGATTATAGAGGGTGTGCTGAAGCTGGTTTTTGTTATCCAATGGAAACCTTATCATTTAGAATTTCTGATAAAATCCTGTAATAGCCAAGAAAATACCGCTAAAATCAATAAAAATGAAAATGCTACTACTCAATGGTCCAAATCTCAATTTACTTGGTAAAAGAGAAGCTGATATTTATGGAAATATGACTTTAGATGAACTCAATTCTAAATTAATAAAAATAGCTGAAGACAATGGTTGTAGTTTAGATGCTCTTCAGTCTAATGCTGAACATGTGCTAATTAATGCAATTCATGAAGCACCAAATTCTTCAATAGATGTAATCTTAATTAATCCAGCCGCCTATACTCATACAAGTATTGCATTAAGAGATGCCTTACTAGGAGTTAAAATTCCTTTTTTTGAAATTCATATCTCAGATATCTTTTCAAGAGAAGAATTTAGGCATAAATCCTTTTTTTCAGATATTGCAGAAAATGTTTTTTCTGGGATGGGTATAGATGGTTATGAGCAAGCAATAATGGAAGCAATATCAAAATTCAAGAGGCTTTAATATGGATATTAGAAAAATAAAAAAATTAATAGAGATGTTACAAGAGTCTGATCTAAACGAAATAGAAGTTAGTCAGGGAGAAGAATCTGTAAGAATATCTAGAGGTAATAATATTGTAAGCACTCAAATACCCTTAAGCAATAATCCAATTCAAGTATCTGAGATTGGTGAGGATGAAATACAGCAAGAGTTATCTGGAAATCAAATCAAATCTCCTATTGTTGGAACATTTTACAGAAGGCCTAATCCAGAAAAAGCAGCATTTATTAATGTCGGTGATGTTATTGAAGTTGGTGATGTTGTTTGTATTGTAGAAGCTATGAAAATGATGAATGAAATAAAATCAGAATATAGCGGTAAAGTTGTTTCAATTATTGCTGAAGATGGTCAGCCAGTTGAATTTGATCAGACTTTAATCATCATAGAATAATATGTCTCATAAAGTACTAATTGCCAACAGAGGGGAGATAGCCTTACGAGCAATTAGAGCATGTAAGGAGTTAGGGATTAAAACAGTTGCTGTTTATTCTTCAGGCGATAAAAATCTCAAACATCTTAAATTTGCAGATGAAACTGTTTGTATTGGGCCTGTAAGCCCGCTAGAAAGTTATTTAAATGTGCCTGCGATTCTGTCAGCGGCGGAGGTTACTAATGTAAAAGCTATATATCCAGGTTATGGATTTTTAGCAGAAGACTATAGTTTTGCTGAAAAATGCGATGAAAGTGGTTTTAAATTTATCGGTCCAAATTCAGAAACTATAAAGATGATGGGAGATAAAATTACTGCCAAGAATATTGCTGAAAAGGCTGGTATTAAAGTTGTCCCTGGCTACAAAGATGCTCTTCCAGAAGATCCTGAAAAAATCCATGCTATTGCAAATGAAATTGGCTATCCGCTAATGATTAAAGCCACTGCTGGAGGCGGTGGTAGAGGGATGCGTCTTATTGAAAACAAAGATCAGCTTATAGATGGATTAGAAGTAACAATGCAAGAAGCTATGAATGCTTTTGGAAATAAAGTTGTTTATTTTGAAAAATTTATCTCAGATCCAAGGCATATAGAAATCCAAATAGTAGCAGATGGTAAGGGAAACGCGATTCATTTAGGAACCAGGGACTGCAGCATTCAAAGAAGGCATCAAAAAATAATTGAGGAAGCTCCTGCATCTGATCTCAACTCAGAATCACTTTTAAATACTTTAAATTCTTGTCTAAAATTATGTGAAGATATTAATTATGAGGGTGTTGGAACATTAGAATTCTTGTACGAGAATAATAATTTTTATTTCATAGAAATGAATACAAGAATACAAGTAGAACATCCTGTGTCTGAAATGATTACAGGCTTTGATTTAGTGAAGGCTCAATTAAAGATAGCACTTGGAATTCCAATAACATTAAAGCAATCGAAAATATCTTTTAGAGGTCATGCTATTGAATGTAGGATTAATGCAGAGGATGCTAAGAATTTTACACCTTCACCCGGCCTAATAACAAAGATGCATCCACCTGGTGGTTTTGGAGTTAGATTTGATTCTCATATTTACTCTGGTTACGAGGTTCCGCCCTACTATGACTCTTTATTAGCTAAGATAATTACAGTAGCTAATTCAAGGAGTTCGTGTATAAAGAGAATGACTAGCGCCCTAGATGAATTTTTTGTTGAAGGTATTGAAACTAATCATTCTTTGCACCAAGAATTAATGCATGATGAAGTTTTTGGTAAAAATAAACATACAATAAATTACTTAGAAAACGAATTTTTTAAAAATTATGAATAAGCAATACGAGCCAAGCTCTATAGAAAGAGATATTCAATCAGCTTGGGAAGATGAAAAGAAATATCAGGTTAAAGCTGATAATAGAGAAAAATTCTACTGCTTATCAATGTTTCCTTATCCTTCTGGCAAGTTGCATATGGGTCATGTAAGAAATTACACAATTGGAGATGTAATTTCTAGATTTAAAAGAATGAATAATTTTAATGTATTTCAGCCAATGGGTTGGGATGCATTTGGATTGCCAGCAGAAAATGCAGCTATAGCAAATAAAGTAAGTCCAGATGAATGGACAAGAGAAAATATCGAACATATGAAGGTTCAACTAAAATCTTTAGGTTTAAGTTATGACTGGTCAAAAGAATTAAAAACCTGTGATGCAAGTTATTACAAGTGGGAGCAATTGATTTTTAAAAAATTTGCTGATCAAGGTCTTGTATATAGAAAAAAAGCGATAGTGAATTGGGACCCTGTTGATAATACTGTTCTAGCTAATGAACAAGTTATAGATGGCAAAGGGTGGAGATCTGGTGCCCAGATTGAGATCAAAGAAATTGATCAATGGTTTTTAAAAATAACTGATTATGCTGAAGAATTATTAACATCTTTAGATGAATTAGATTGGCCGGAAAATGTAAAAACTATGCAAAGAAACTGGATTGGAAAATCTAGTGGGGCTGAAATCAAATACCAATTAGAGAATTCTGATAATTTTCTTACTGCTTTTACAACAAGGCCTGACACTTTATTTGGTGTCTCTTTTGTTGCAATATCTCCTAATCATAAGATTTCTATAGATTTAGCTAAAAATAATGAATCTATTTCTGATTTTCTACTTCAATGCAATGAAACATCTGCTGCTGAGGCTGATATGGCCAAAGCTGAAAAATTAGGCTTTCAGACAGATTTGAGAGTTATCCATCCAATTACAAAGGAGATGATTCCTGTCTGGATAGCTAATTTTGTTTTATTGGATTATGGAACTGGGGTTGTAATGGGTGTTCCTGCTCATGACCAAAGAGATTATGAATTTGCTGAAAAATATAATATTCCCATTAATCAGGTTATTGAAGTAAATAAAAACAATGAGCTGCCTATCCTTGAAAAAGGTAAATTAATTAATTCTTCACAATTCAACGGAATGAGTTCAGATGATGCTATTGAGAAAATTAAGGAACACATTAAAGAGCATCAACTTGGAACAGAATTAATTCAATTTAGACTAAGGGATTGGGGTATAAGTAGGCAAAGGTATTGGGGCTGCCCTATCCCAGCAGTTTATGAGGATGGTATTCCTAGAATTCTGGAAGAAAGTGAACTTCCTGTTGAACTACCAAAACTAAAAGAAGGCTCTGCACCAATCCCGTTAAGTAAAAATCAAGATTTTTTAAATCTCTCTTCTAATGTTAAAAGAGAGGCTGACACTTTTGATACGTTTATGGACTCTTCTTGGTATTATGCTAGATTTCCATCAGCTGATAATGATGATGAGATGTTTGGTGAAGATTCTAATTATTGGTTACCTGTAGATTTGTACATTGGTGGCATCGAACATGCGATCCTTCATTTACTTTATTCAAGATTCTTCCATAAAGCTTTGAGAGATATGAATATGGTAGATAGTGATGAGCCCTTTAAAAGATTATTAACACAAGGGATGGTTCTTAAAGATGGAGCCAAAATGTCAAAATCTAAAGGGAATACTGTTGATCCTCAATCATATATTGATAGATATGGAGCAGATACTGTTAGGCTTTATATGATGTTTACAGCGCCGCCTGAACAAAGTCTAGAGTGGAGTGAATCCTCAGTAGAGGGTGCTTCGAGATTTCTTAAGAAGGTTTGGAATCTTGCAGAGGGACGGAAATATAATGAATTTAGTGATGATTTTGAATTTACAAAAGAAGAATTAGCTCTTAGAAGAAAGTCACATGCTACTCTCAAAAAAGTAGCTAATGATTATGAGGTTAGATTTGCATTTAATACTGCTATAGCGTCTATCATGGAGCTTCTAAACTTTATACCAGAAGAATTTAAAACAAGTAATGCTACAGATGCTCAAAAATTTTGTTTAGATGAGGCTATTGTTTTTATTCTAAAGATGCTTTCTCCAATAACGCCTCATATTACAGAATATCTATGGAGTGAATTTTTCATAGATAATTCTTCGGTTGATTCCTGGTGGCCAGAATTTAATGAAGGCCTTTTAGAAGTTCAAGAATTTGAATTAGTAGTTCAAGTTAACGGAAAGGTAAGAGGAAAAACAATTATTAATAAGAGTTTTTCAGAGGAAGAAATCAAACTTGAAGTTTTAAAGATTGAAAATGTAGCATCTACAGTTGCAGATAATAAAATTAAGAAAGTAATTTATATAAAAGAAAAAATAATTAATTTTGTTATATAGTTAATATTCTATATTTAAGTAATAACTTCATGTCAAAAAAAATCATAGCTCTATCTGTTCTCTTGTTAGCAATTTCAAGTTGTGGATTTCAGCCTATGAAAAATCAAGGCGCCATTAAAGTTGGCAGTATTTCCTTTGCTGAAAGTGTTCCAAGTTCTATTAAAGATAAACTAAAAATATTACAAAATGATAGATCCAATAATCTAGGTTTGATTATCGAAAATTATGAACTTAAAGAAAGGAAAATATACGGTGGCAATGCGTTAAGGGCGCTTGAAGCAGAAATAAAAGGTGAAATAGAAATTATTATTTCTAATGGAGAAAATACGATTAATAAAAAGCTTGTGATTGTAAAAAATTATAGTGTTAATGAATTAAATCCATTGTCAGAAAGAGAAACTATTAAAAAATTAGAACAAGTGATTCAAACTCAATTAATAGATCAAATAATTCTTGAGGTGCGTCTTCTTGAAATGTGAAGCAATAAATCTTGGTAAACATATAAGCAAATCTCCTAATGTTTTTTTTATTTTTGGCTCAGAAATTATTCTAAAAAATCATGTTAAATCTAGAATCTAGAAACTCTTGCATCAAGAGGTTTTTCAGAGAAAATTATATTAAGTGATGAAAACTTCAAAGAAATTAAATCTACAATTGCTGCTAATGCAGGCGGATCTTTATTTAGTTCTAAATTGATTATTGAATTAAGACATTCAAATGGAAAAGTTCCGGAGGCTATTTCTGAGATTTTTAATGATGAATTAAATAATTATGAAAATATCAGTATTATTATTTACAGTCATTTAGATAAAGTAAGTCTTGTTTCTAAGTGGGCAAAACAAATGGAGTCTAATTCATTAGTTGTAGAGTGCAAAAAACTAAAATCATTTGAAGAGCAGATATGGCTGAAGAAGAATTTAAGCTTTATTCCTGAAAATTATAGGAATGAAGTTGTAAAGCTTTTATCTGAGATGAATTCAGGGAATCTTGTGGCTCAGCAAAATGAGATAGAATTACTTAAGTTACTGTATCTAGACTCAGATAAAGACAAAAAGGATCTATCTGATATTACTAATCATATGATTAATTCTGCGGAATTCAGCCCTTTTGAGCTTGAGGATGCAATCTTGCAAGGTAAAACAAGAAAGGCATTAAAAATCATAAAGTCTTTAAGAAAGGCAGACAGTTATAGTGGACCTCTTTTGATATGGATTATGGCAAAGATAACTAATCATGCATCTATAGCATCAAAACATAAAAATCCTCAAACGTATTTAAAAAATAATGGGGTATGGCAATCAAAAATTAACGATTATTTGTCTTTTATTAAAAATCAAACAAAAGAAGACCTAAATTTAATGCAGAAAAAAATTTATGAGTTAGAGCTCTCTCTTAAGGGGTTAATTAGAAAAGATTTTTGGATAGAGTTAGAATCCCTTATATGTAAGCTTGGTTCTAACTAGTTACTCTTTGATTATATAAAATCTGGCACTGCCTCATAAGATCATTTTCTAGATCAAGTTTTTTATTCAAGTTAATTACTTCTTCAACAGGGGCTACTCCTTTAGTTGAGCTTGTAAACCATATACATGATGCATCTTTAAGAATATTTATATCAAAGTCACTTTCTTGAAATGGAAGTCTTTGGTCTTTTATAACATCAATTAAGATGGCCCTTGTTATGCCTGGTAAGATTTTATTAGATAGCTTGGGAGTACATATTGTATTTTCATGAACAAAAAAGATATTGCTTGCTCCTCCTTCAGTAATAATATTATTGTGATGCATTATGATTTCATCACAACTCTGATCAGCTGCTATATTCATTTGTAAAACATTACCTAGCAAAGATGTTGTCTTGATATCACACCTGCCCCATCTTATATCTTCACATACTGCGACTTTTAATGGCTTAGATGAAAATTCTAGTGGCATCAGGTAACCAAAAGTTTCGCATTGAATATCTGAGTTGTAAATATGAGATCGAATTGTATCTATACCTCTTGAGACTTGATAATAGATATATCCATTTGAACAATTTGAATTTTTAAAAAGATGGTTAATTTCATTTTTAATTTGTTTGATATTGATAGGAATTCTTAGCTGTGACGCGCTATAAATAAGCCTTTCAAAGTGCTCTTCAGAACAAATAAAACTATTATTCTGAAAAGGGATGACTTCATAAATACTATCAGAAAAAAGGAAAGCTCTGCTGAGAGGTGAAATCTTTATGCTTTCAAGATCGTTAAAAGAGCCTTGATAGACAGCTTTAATATTTTTAGTCACTTGCTAAACCGAAAAGACTAAGTACCCAAAGCCAAATACTTGACCATAGTCTTCCAAAGAAGCCTTTTGCTTCAACATCATTAAGAGCAACAAGCTCAGTGGATGAAACAACCTTGTCTTTACTGACGATATCGATAGAGCCTATAACTTGGCCTTGAATTATCGGTGCCTTTAAATTATTTTTATAATTATAATTTACAACTAAGTCCTTGAATGCCATTCTTGGTAAAGTTACATAAATATCTTCAGAAGATCCTATTTGAACTGTATCAGACTGGCCTCCCCAGATAGTTACTTCTTTAAGAGCTTGGTCTTTTGATAGTTGTTTTTGAGTAGCAAAAAATCTAAACCCATACTCCAATAATCTTTGCGAACTATCGAATCTTGCATTATCAGAAGGGCTTCCTGCAACTACAGTAATAAGCCGCATTTCACCTCTTTTTGCGGAACCTATTAAACAATAGCCAGCAGATTCAGTATGTCCAGTTTTAACACCATCCGATGAATCATCTTTCCACAATAGTCTATTTCTATTTAATTGCTTTATGTCGTTATATGTATATTGCTTTTCTTTATATATTGCATAGTGGTCAGGGAATTTTTTAATAAAGCTTGTGGTGAGCTTTGCTAAATCAGCAGTACTAGTAAAATGATTAGGATCCGGTAAACCTGTAGAGTTCTGAAAAAGTGTATTTCTTAAGCCTATAGAACCAGCATAAGCATTCATAAGATCAACGAAACCATCTTCTGTACCTCCCGCATATTCTGCCATTGCAACAGATGCATCGTTACCTGATTGAATAATAATTCCTTTTAGCAGATCTAATACTGAGACTCTTTTACCAGCTTCAATAAACATTCTTGATCCTTCCATTTTCCAGGCCTTATTTGAAATAAGCACTTTATCTTCTGGCTTGATCAAATCATTAGCTATTTGATCAGCAATGACATAACTCGTCATAACTTTAGTCATGCTAGCTGGCTCAATTTGAGCATCTGAATTGTATTCAGCTATAACGGTATTGGTATTTGGTTCAATTAATATATAGCTCTTTAGATCCAGTTCTGGTGGGTTTGGAACAAAGGACTGTGCCTCAAGAAAGAAAGGGCAAGAAATGATTAATATTGAAAGAAGCTTTTTCATAATTTTAACTCTAATGATAAATAATATACTGCCATAGCGTAAAAGTGGCTAATATTATATTTGGTAATGGCAATAAAATTATCATCGCCTATGAAATAAAGATCTTTTTTAGTATTTAAGAGCAGTTTTTGACCAACTTTTATAAGATCTTGATTAGTTAAATTATTAATTCTTTTTAATTCTTTTATATTTATATTATTTTCTATAGCAATTTCTAACAAAGAATCTCCCTCTTTAACAATATAAACCTCTTCCTGACCTTCACTAAAACTTAACGGTATAAATTTTTTGGACTGAATATTATCTTTATAGGGCTTTCTAACATTATTAAATTTTATAGGTTGGACTATTTTTCCATCTCTTTTCCACCCATGTACTTTTAAATAGTTAGCTACACTTGCAACGGCATCAGGGATTGAATTAAATAGATCGGAATATCCATCTCCGTCATAATCAACTGCATAGGCTCTATAGCTTGATGATATAAATTGCCCATAGCCCATAGCTCCCGCATAAGATCCTTCTATAGAATATATATCTAAGTTATTTTCTCTACTTAAAATAAAGAATTCTATTAGTTCACTTTTAAAAAATTCTGAACGTCTTGGAAAATCAAAACCAAGGGTTGCTAGACTATCCAATACTCTGTAATTACCTTTAATCTTCCCATATCTAGTTTCTACACCCAGAATTGATGTGATAATTTCTCTCGGAACTCCAAACTCTACTTCAACTCTATCGAATAATTCTTCATGTTCTTTAATAAAAATTCTACCATTTGTTATTCTTTTTTCTTCTATAAATAGTTTTTTATATCTGTCCCAAGTCCATGTGAATTCAGCTGGTGATGACACAGACTCTAGAATCTTATCTTTCTTTTGAGCAGTTTTTAGAACTTTGACTACGTAACTTCTTTCAAAACCATGATCATTAACTAATGAATTAATAAGATCTTGAGCCTGGGGATGATTTGAATAATCAGCAAAACTTAAGCTTGAGAAAAAAACAAAGATTGGTAAAAAATTCTTCATTGTTGAATTAATTTTTTATGAGAAGCCATAGAAATAATAATACCAAAAGCTATATAGAATGATAGTAAAGAAGTTCCTCCCATGCTAATAAATGGAAGCGGCATGCCAACAACAGGCAGAATTCCTACAACCATTCCTAAATTGACAAAGATTGTTGTTACAAAGATTAAACTTAATCCCCCTATTGTTAATCTACAGAATCTATCGCGAGCATTAAACGATAAGTAAAAACACCTAAATACAATGAAAGTATAGATAGAAAGTAAAATTAGAGTTCCAAAAAAGCCAAACTCTTCAGCTATTACTGCAAATATAAAGTCAGTTTTAGTCTCAGGTAAAAAATCTAAATGAGCCTGAGAGCCTGAACCATAGCCTTTACCAAATATGCCTCCCGATCCTATCGCTATTTTTGATTGGGTGATATTCCATCCTGTTCCAAATGGATCAGCATCAGGATTAAATAAAGTTGCTATTCTTTGTCTTTGAAAAGGTACAAGGAGATTATTCCAAAGAAAAGGCAAAGAAAGGATAAAAATTGCAAATGCAGATCCAATAAATCTCCAACTTAAGCCTGCTAAAAAAAGAACATAAGATCCAGCTAAAAGAACCACAATACTTGTACCAAGATCAGGTTGGAAAACTATTAATCTGAATGATATGCCTATGATTAATAATGAAAAAATAGTATCTTTAAGATTAATTGGCAACGATTTATCATATAGATATGATGCTAAAAATATAGGCAGGGCTATTTTTACAAGCTCAGAGGGTTGAAGTGTAAAAAATCCAAGATCTAGCCATCTCTTCGCCCCATTTACTTCATTCCCAAAAAGAATCGTTAGAACTATCAAAAAAAGTGAAGAAACTAGAAATAGGCCTGATATATTCTTATAAAAGGCAGGATCAGGCTGACTTACTGCAATCATTAAGATTATTCCAAAAAAGACGAAAATAGATTGTTTAATAATAATGCTTGAGCTCTCTTGAGAGGCGCTATACAGAACTATTAGCCCAATAAAAGAAAGTAAAATAATTGAAATTAAGAGATACGGATCATAGAAAAAATTAAAGCGCTTAAATTTTAAAAGTCTCATTATTTAATTAATTCCTTTAAAACTGCTATTGCAACAGGTCCAGCAACAGCTCCTCCACTCTCGCCATTCTCAATTACAACACTTACGGCATATCGCGGTTTTGGCATTGGCCCAAAAGCTATCATTATTGCATGATCTCTTTGAGTTTCATTTTCTCTTATTAAAAGATAGTCTTCTTTGCTATCTAAACTTACTAATTCTGCTGTGCCCGATTTTGCAGCAACTTGGAATGATTTCAAGTCTTTTAGCCTTCTAGAAGTTCCTGCAGGTGAATCAATAACATCTGTCATTGCTTTGTGAAGTTGCGTCCAGTCACTGCTTTGAAAGTTATCAAAATGCATAGATGAATTTATTTTATCAGTAGTATTTTGGATTAGAGATAATTCATTTATTGGTCCTTTATTTGCGAGAATACTACTGTAGTAGGCTAATTGAATTGGTGTCGCAACCATATACCCTTGGCCAACACCAAGATTGACAGTGTCTCCTCTCGACCAGCCTGAATTTAGTTTATTTCTCTTCCATTGCGGATTTGGAATTAAACCCTCATCTTCATCAAAGCAGTCTAGACATACCTTTTTTCCAAATCCAAATTTAGATAAATGTTCAGCCAGATCATCAATATTTGATCTGTATGCTAAAGAGAAAAAGAATGTATTCGAACTAACTATCAAGGCTTTATCTAAATCAACTTTACCGTGACCCCCCTTCTTCCAGCCTCGATATACTCTTCCATCCTCAGGTAATGTAAAAAAGCCTGGATCATCAATAGAAAAATCCCAATCTATTAATTTATTTTGGACACCAAATATCCCTAATGCTGGTTTGATGGTTGATGCAGGTGGATACCTACCCTTAAGCGCCCTATTAAAAAAAGGTTTTTTTGGATCTTTGATTAATGCATCAAATTGATTATTGGATATTCCATTTGATAAACTATTGATTGAATAAGATGGTGAACTAAAGAGAGTTACTATGGCTCCTGTATCAATTTCTACAGCAACAACTGCACCCATTCTGCCTTCAAGAGCATTATTTGCTGTTATATGAGATCCAAGATCTAAAGAGGTAAAAATATTTTTACCCTCACTTGGTTCGATATGGCTTATTTCTTTTAAGAGTTTTCCTCTAGCATCAACTTCATAAATCTTTTCACCAAAATCCCCCCTTAATGAATCATCAAAAGTCTTTTCTATGCCACTCTTTCCAGANATAAAACCATTTGCGTAACTAAAAATAGTTTCTTGTCTTGGATGAATAGCTTCGGAGATGATATTGGCCAATTCCATATCAGAAGGTGAGCCAATGTATCCAAGAGCATGAGATAAAATATTGGGATAATCACTATGCCTGCTATAGCGCTTTTCAACAAATAGATTTGGGAAATTGTGTTTTCTTACCTGAAAGCTTGCAATTTGCTGTTTATTTAAATCTGTTTTAACAACTAGCTCACGATTGTATCTAGCTTTGCGCTTAAATTTTTCATAAAAAATATTCTCTTCCTCGTTGGTGATATCTATAAAATTTTTAATGTTATTAATGAAATTTTCTGGATCATCAACTTTATTTGGAATAGATATAAGATTAAAGGTTGGTATGTTATTCACAAGAATTTTTCCATCTCTGTCGTAAATAACTCCTCTGATAGGCTGAATATTCATCTCATGAGTTTTATTTTCTAGGGCTGCAATTTCATATTCAGAATAATTAGCAACTTGAAGTTGAAATATTTGATATAAAACTAATAAAAAAAGACCGCCAAACATAAAATAAACAATAAATAGCCTATATATAAAACTTCTTCTTTCAATAAACCTTTCTTGCAAATCTATCATTTGTGGTAAGGCTGGTTATTAAAAATGGAAAAGGATCTATAGATTTGTTCAATTAAGATTATTTTGAAAAGTCTATGTGGAAAAGTTAATGATGATACAGAAAGAATTGTATCAGCGTAATCTAATACATTTTTTGATAACCCAAATGAGCCTCCAATTACAAAAGAGATATCTTGCTTATATTCAATGCTTTTATTGAGAACTCTACTAAACTCTTTAGAAGAAAAATTCTTTCCTTTCATATCACAAATAATGATTTTATCCTTGGAATTTAACTTATCTAATATGAGGCGTTCTTCTAGTTTAAGGACTTCATCTTTTGACATTTTTGGATGTTGTTTACCCTTTAAATCAATGTAGTTAATAATAAAATTCTTGGGTAATTGTTTAGTATAAAATTTTATGCCTTCAGATTCCCATTTTGAGGGCTTATGGCCAACACTAATAATATTACATTTCATTACTCAGGCGTTTGAGTAAGAGTTGTCTCTCCCCAAAGGCCTTCAAGGTCATAAAACTCTCTGATTTCATTCTTCATAATATTGATAACAACTTCTCCACAATCTATTAAGATCCATCCTGATTCACTTTGACCTTCCACTCCTAAGAAAGATTCTTTACTTTCTTTTACGCTGGCAACTACTTTTTCTGAAATAGATTTAGCATGCCTATTAGAGTTTGCAGACGCAATAATTATAGAGTCAGCAAAAGATGATATTTCTCTGACATCAAGCGCTAAAATATTCTCCGCTTTATTATCCTCAAGTGCATTCAGACATATTTCTTTTAATTTTAGTTTAGCCAAGATGATTTAAGATTTTATGATGAAATGATAATTAAGTTACAAGTTAAGGTCATAAGATATACTAAAACATTATATGGTAAAAAGATAAATTAATAGTGGAAATAGGTCTTATAGATAGTTTTTTTAATTGGTTTAGTGATCATCCTGAGGTATTGATATGGCTTGGAGGATCATCACTGATAATATTCATATTTAGTTTATTAGGTATAAGCTGGCTTGTAGCCCAAATACCAGAAGATTATTTTTTACCTGAAAAAAGACATCCTTCTCTTTGGAAGGTTAAAGCTCCAATTTTAAGATTGATAATATTAATTATTAAAAATATTTTGGGGGCTTTTTTAATCATTGGTGGGCTTATGATGCTTGTTCTTCCAGGTCAAGGTTTATTAACGATTGTTACAGGGTTCTTGTTTGTAGACTATCCAGGTAAATTTAAGCTAGAGAGAAGAATGGTTGCCCATCCTGCCATTTTTAATAGTTTAAATTGGATTCGTGCTAAATCTAATAAAGCTCCACTAAGAATATAAATACAAGTATTTTATTTCTCAGATAATTTATTAATAAGCCTAGATAAGATATTCATTCTTTGAGATGCATCAAATGCCTCAAGAATACTTTGCTTTTCTTTGGAGGTTAAGGGTATCAATCCCCCTAAATGATATGCAACAGAATCTGCAGACGTTAAGTCTATTTCTAGAGGAAGGACTTTAATTTTAGGATGCTCTTTTAATTGAATAAGTATATTTATAAGCTCTGGATGTTTAGCAATAAGAGCTTGATCATCAACAAGCGGATCTGTGAGTGGCTTAATTTCAGCAATATGTAATGCATCTTGCTGTTGAACTATATCTTTTATAGCAACTTTATTCATAGCTTTAACTGTGATGCCCAATAATCCATTCGGATTATTATTAAAATCTATTATTTCAACATAAGTTCCATGCTTTACGATTCCAAATTCAATATCCCCATCAGATTTACTTTGCAAGGTAATAACAAAACCAGAAGAGTCTTGCATACAGTTTTTAATCATATCAATGTATCTTGGTTCAAAAATTTGAAGTGATTGAATTGTGCCCGGAAGAACTACAAGCTCCAAAGGAAATACGGGGAGTTTATTTGTTTTTAACATGTTCAATTATTGGACTCCATAACCTTTCACTATTTTTATTAGTCATAATTAAAAGAATGTCAAAATCATTAATATTTTTAATTATAAATTCTATACATGGATCCTCATTGCTATATCTATGAGAGCAATTATTGGAAAGGGCTTCTTTTGAGTCTATCCAGACTGTCATATCAAGGTTAGATGCAGCCGTTATTAGCTCATCACCATGAACTCCACCAGACATAGTATTTGAGCCTAATTCAATTAGGCCCAGGATTCTGCTTTTTTTATATTTATTTTTAACAGCATCAATTGAATATTTAATTGCAGTTGGATGATGAGCAAAATCATCAATTATTATTGTTGAGGAATCTTCATATTTTAATTCGAGTCTTCTCTTAATACCTTTAAAATATTTTAGTGATTTAATAGAATCTTCTGCAGGGACTCCATTGACATTCGTTGCTGCAATTGCTGCTAGTATATTTTTTGTATTGTGAGCGCCAAATATTTCAAACTCGTCTAATGAATGATCAGTGCCAAACACATGAATACTATTATTATTTGCATTAATCTTGAAAGAATTTTCTTGCCCTATAGGCATTAGATTTGACCAACAGCCTTGATCTAAAAGATCTCTAGTATTTTTATCCTCATCAAAGTAAACGATGTTTCCATTTTCTGGAATTATCTTTATTAGATGGTGAAACTGTTTTTTAATATCATCTAAATCATTAAAGATATCAGCATGGTCAAATTCTATATTATTTATAACTAAGGTATTTGGCGAATAATGAATAAATTTAGAACGCTTATCAAAAAAAGCAGAATCATATTCGTCAGCCTCTATTACAAATAATTTGTCTTTACCAAGTCTGGCTGAGCCATCGATCATATCGCTAATGCCGCCAACTAAAAATCCAATGTCCAAATCCTGAGATAAAAGTATATGGCATATCATGTAGGCTGTAGATGTTTTTCCATGAGTTCCAGATATAGCGATAACTTCTCTATTTTTTAAAACTTCGCCTAAAACCTCTGGGCCTGACTTGTATGGCAATTTTTTATCTAAAATAAACTCTACGCAAGGATTACCTCTCGAGAGAGCATTGCCAATAATAAATAGGTCAGCGTCAGGCATAGCTTCAACTGAGTAACCTTCTATTGTATCTATATTTAATTGCTCTAGATGTTCGGACATAGGTGGATAAAACTGTGTATCTGCCCCCGTAATGTCATGCCCTGATTCCTTTAAAATTTGTGCTAAACCTCCCATAAAGGTGCCGCAAATTCCAAGTATGTGTATTTTCATATAAAACTTATCTAATTAAGAACTTTTTGATACGATAGCCTAAATTACATTTTAAATAAATAAATGAAAAGAAATGCTTTTTATGCTCAATCAGGAGGAGTCACCTCTGTAATCAATGCAACAGCTGCATCCCTTATTCTTACAGCAAAAAAATATCCTAATCATATTGGAAAAGTTTATGCGGGAAAGAATGGAATTATTGGAGCTTTAAGAGAAGAACTAATAGATACTTCAAAAGAATCACTGTCATCCATAAAAAATCTAATGGAGATTCCTGGCGGAGCGTTTGGATCGTGTAGATATAAATTAAAAGATTATGATGAAGATGCTAGTGAATATGAAAGACTTTTAGAAGTTTTTAAAGCTCATAATATTGGATATTTTTTTTACAATGGCGGAAATGATTCAGCAGATACTGCTTATAAAATATCAAAATTAGGTGCAAAAGTTGGCTACGATATTAAATGTATTGCCATTCCGAAAACAGTCGATAATGACCTCGCTCTAACTGATTGCTGTCCTGGTTTTGGTTCTGTTGCTAAATATATTGCAACCTCAACACTAGAGGCTTCTTTGGATCTAAAATCAATGTCAGAATCCTCGACAAAAGTATTTATTCTTGAAGTAATGGGGCGTCATGCTGGTTGGATTGCGGCTGCAGGAGGTTTGGCAAAAAATGAAAACACTAAAGCTCCTCATATTATTTTATTTCCTGAAGTTAGTTTTAACCAAAAGAATTTCCTAACAAAAGTAAAAAAATCAGTTGCTCTAGATGGTTATTGTGTAGTTGTAGCTTCTGAAGGTCTAAAAAACTCTAAGGGTAAATTCTTAACTGAATCATCAAGTACTGATTCTTTTGGGCACGCTCAATTAGGAGGCGTAGCACCATTTCTATCAAACTTAGTAACAAGTAAATTAAAATTAAAGACACACTGGGCTGTACCTGACTATTTACAAAGAAGTGCTCGTCATCTTTCCTCTAAAACTGACCTGTTACAGGCTCAAGCCGTTGGAGCTAAAGCAATTGAATATGCTATTAAAGGAATGAATAGTGTTATGCCAATAATAGTAAGAGGTAAAACAAAAAATTATTCTTGGAAAATAGAGGCAGCACCATTATCAAAGATAGCTAATATTGAAAAGAAGCTGCCTAAAAGCTTTATTACTAAGGATGGTTATGGCATCACAAAAAAAGCAGAAGAATACCTTAAGCCTTTGATTAAAGGTGAAGCTATTATTTCATACAAAAATGGCATGCCTAAGATTGGAAATCTGAAACTCATTGAAGTGCCTAAAAAATTAAGTCGTTGGATTTAATTCATTGAGATGATTGATAATTTTTGCAATCTCATATTGAAGTTCTTCTTTATCATCAATATTGAGAAAGTCTCCAATTATTACAGCTTGCCCTTTTGATTTAAAGCCAAGATTGATTTCATCTTTTTTATTTTTATTGACCTCAAAAGCTGTAAAAGTTCTAAACTCTTTCCAAGTATATTCTTTTTGATTTCTTCCCTTCTCAACAACAACATGATCTAAAGATAGAGTTACTAATTCTTTTTGCTCACTCCACTTGAAGTTTAAATAAAAAGCTAAGAAGACTGCTGCTAGCTCAATACCTGCAAAAGGTAAGATCATTGTTGCGCCAACAAAATAAAATGTAACAGCTATACCACCACATAATATAAAGATACTTAGAAGAAAAAAAACTCTTTGCCACCCATTTAAAGAGCTATTAGGTTTAATTAATATTTCAAAGTTTTTTTCGTTAATTTTTTTTACTGAAATCACGTATAATTTGTATATGGTTACAAGAAAACAATTTAATGATTATATGATGCCTGTATATAATCCAGCCCATTTTATTCCAGTCAAGGCAAAAGGATCAATTGTTTGGGATGGTAAAAATAAAAAATATATAGACTTCGCTTCAGGCATAGCTGTAACCAATCTAGGTCATTGCTTCCCTCCTCTGGTAAAAGTATTAAATGACCAATCGAAAAAGATTTGGCATTTATCAAATGCAATGACAAATGCTCCAGCTCTAAATTTAGCCAAATCTCTTTGTAAACACACTTTTGCTGATAAGGTATTTTTTGCAAATTCTGGCGCTGAAGCTATGGAAGCAGCGGTAAAGACAGCACGGAAGCATGCAAATTTAAAATATGGAAAGAATAAGAATGAAATAGTGGCATTCGCTGATGCATTTCATGGAAGAACTATGATGACTATAGCTTTAAATGGATCTGAAAGAATGACAAGTGGCTTTGGTCCTATGCCAGCGGGAATTAAGCACCATCCATATAATGATGTAAAAGGTTTAGAAAAATTAATCAATAAAAAAACAGCTGCAGTTGTTATAGAGTTAGTCCAAGGCGAAGCTGGAATAATTAAAGCCAAAAAAGGATTCTTGGCAAAGATTAAAAAACTTTGTAAAGAAAATAATGCTCTTATTATTATTGATGAAGTTCAATCAGGAGTTGGAAGAACTGGTAGCTTGTTTGCTTATGAGCAATTTAATATAAAACCAGATATTCTTACGTGTGCAAAAGGCCTAGGAAATGGATTTCCTGTTGGAGCAATCCTTACAAAAAATCATATTGCAGAATCAATGCAAGTTGGTGCTCACGGAACAACTTTTGGTGGAAACCCTCTAGCTTGTTCTGTTGCATTAGAGGTTATAAATACTGTGTCTAAAAAAAGATTACTTTCTAATGTATTAAAAAAAGAAAAACTATTTATAAAAAAACTTGATGCAATAAATGCAAAATTAAAGTGCTTTGAAAGAATTAATACGGCTGGTCTTTGGATAGGATGTAAGCTAAAAGTTACTGATTCAATTAATCTAGATACAGTCCTTCAGCAATGTTATAAGAATGGCCTCATGGTTCTAAAGGCAAATAACAATACTATTCGAATTGCACCCAGTCTCATTATTGAAGATAAATTAATTAATTCAGGTCTAGATATTTTAGAAAAGTCTATTGCTCAGCTTCAGAAAGCTTAGAATCAATTTCTTCTGACATAGAATCAACTTTTCTATAGCCTTGAGGTAGCATATTCCCTCTTTTAGCCCTTGAGGAAATATAGTTTTCAAGATCTTTTATTTTTAGAGTTAAAAATCTTTTACCACTTTCTATTCTTAAGCTACTAGTGTCAGCTAAAAGTGCAACTGCAGATACAAATTCCTCACCCGATTCAAACTTTGCTTTGGGTACATTGATAATTTTATTACCTTTACCTTTCGGTAAAATGGGAAGCTCTGATAAAGAAAATATTAGAAGTCTTCCTATATTTGATACAGCAACTATAAAATTATGTCTATCTTCTACCTTTAAAGCTTTTAATATCTTAGATCCTTGTGGGGGCTTCATAAATGCTTTGCCCGATTTTTTAGACGAGACCATATTTTTAAATTCAGAAATAAAGCCATAGCCGGCTGAATTAGAAATCATAAATTTATCTTCGTCATTTCCAATAACTGTTGACATGAATTCAACCCCTGAATCTGCTGATACCCTTCCTGTAATTGGATCACCAAGACCTCTAGCAGAGGGCAATGTATGCCCTGGAATAGAATAAGCTTTTCCTTGCGAGTCTAGGAAAACTGCATTTTGATTATTTCTACCTCTACAAAAATCTTGTAAAGAGTCATCACCTCGGTAATTCAATGATATTGGGTCAATCTCATGACCTTTAGCGCTTCTTATCCACCCAGCTGAAGATAAGATAACTGTAATAGGCTCAGTAACCAAAGTCTCCTCTTCAGAGAAAACTTTTGCATCAGATGAAGCCTCGATAGGTGAATTTCTGTCATCACCGTATTCAGCTTTAATTTCTAGAAGCTCTTTCTTAATTAAAGTTTTTAATCTACTTGATGAGCCAAGGATTTTTTCAATTTCTTTTTGTTCTCCTACTAAGGTAGATTTTTCTTCTTCTAATTTTATTTGCTCTAATTTTGCTAGTTGTCTAAGTTTGATTTCTAAAATCGCATTAGCTTGAATTTCAGAAATTTTAAAATATTTAATGATTTCTGGCTTTGGTTCATCAGACTCACGAATAATTTTAATTACCTTATCTAAATCTAAATAAACAATAAGAAGTCCCTCAACTATATGGAGCCTATCATTTACCTGATCCAATCTATGTTCTAATTTTCTTGTAACAGTATTCTTTCTAAAAGTAAGCCACTCTTTTATAAGCTCAACAAGAGAAAAGACTTTTGGGCTGCCCTTAAGTGAAATAAGGTTCATATTGGCCCTATAAGTTTTCTGTAAGTCTGTGGAGGCAAAAAGATGGTTCATTAAATCATCAGGATTTACTCTATTTGATTTCATCGTGATAGCAAGCCTGATTGGTTCCTCGTGATCACCCTCATCAGTTAAATCAACAACCATTGGAATTTTCTTATTTTGCATTTGATCTGCAATTTGTTCTAATATTTTTGCACCTGAAGCTTGATAAGGCAGAGCATTAATAATAATTTGGTTTTCTTCTTTGGTCCATTTAGCCTGAATCTTATATCCGCCTTTTCCAGTTGTATAAATTTCATTTAACTCTTCGTTGCTGATAATTAATTTAGCTCCATTAGAAAAGTCTGGTCCTTTGATATGTTTTAAAATTGCTGCTAAATCTGCAGAAGGATTTTCTAGCATATGAACAGTCGCATCTATAACTTCATTAAGATTATGAGAAGGGATGTCTGTGGCCATTCCCACTGCAATACCAGATGTTCCATTTAAAAGAATTGAAGGGACTTTTGCTGGAAAGATTATTGGCTCTAATAGTGATCCATCAAAATTAGGCTGCCAGTCAACTGTTCCAAATTTCAGCTCTTCTAGTAATAGATTAGCAAACTTAGTAAGTTTTGATTCTGTGTATCTCATTGCTGCAAAGGACTTAGGGTCGTCTTGAGAGCCCCAGTTGCCTTGGCCATCAACTAAAGGGTATCTAAAAGAAAAATTTTGCGCCATTAGAACCATAGCTTCATAAGCTGCACTGTCTCCGTGAGGATGAAATTTGCCAATTACATCTCCAACTGTTCTAGCAGATTTCTTATATTTTGCCCCCGCATTAAGACCAAGCTCTGACATAGCATAGAGTATTCTTCTTTGAACTGGCTTAAGCCCATCACCTATATTAGGAAGAGCTCTATCCAAGATAACGTACATAGCATAGTTAAGGTAGGACTCTTCTGCATACTTTTTCAGACTTATTGATTGATTTTTATCTTCTGCTTTCATAGCTCTAAACTTTTGCTAAACTCCCTTTTTTTTCAAGCCACTCTTTCCTGTCAGGGGCTCTTTTTTTTGCTAGTAATAAATCCATAACTGAATTTGCATTATCATTTGGCGATATAGTTAAACTGACTAATTGTCTAGATGCCGGATCCATTACAGTCTCACGTAATTGTGAGGGATTCATTTCTCCAAGCCCTTTAAATCTTTGAATATTAATTTTAGGTTTGCCTTTTTTAGCTTTCAGCTCTTTAACTATAGTATCTCTTTGAGAGTCATCTAAAGCATAAAAGACTTCTTTTGCACAATCGATTCTGAATAAGGGCGGCATTGAAACATATATTCTTCCTTCTTGAACAAGAGGTTTATAGTGCTGCAGAAATAACGCACATAGTAATGTTGCTATATGTAACCCATCAGAATCAGCGTCAGCTAATATGCAAATTTTTCCATATCTAAGAGCACTAGTATCTGGATTCCCAGGCAGAACTCCTATAGCTGTTGAAAGATTTTTTATCTCTTGAGATTTAATTATTTCGGCGCTTTCTAATTCCCAAGTATTTAAGATTTTTCCTCTTAAGGGCATTATTGCTTGAAAAGATCTTTCTCGAGCCTGCTTTGCTGATCCTCCAGCTGAGTCACCTTCTACTAGAAATAATTCAGTTTTATTAAGATCTTCACTATTGCAATCTGATAACTTTCCTGGAAGAGCTGGGCCTTTAAATGACTTCTTTCTTTCAACAGTTTTTGATGCCTTAGCTCTTAATTGAGCAGAACTAATAGCTAATTCCGCTATTTTCTCACCCTCTTCAGTATGCTTATTAAACCAAATACTTAATACGTCTTTGGTAACTGAGCTTACAAAAGACATATGGTCTTTGGAATCTAGTCTTTCTTTAGTTTGTCCGGCAAATTGAGGATTCTGAAGCTTAGAAGAAATAATAAATATTGAATTACTGATAACATCATCAGCAACTATCTTTAATCCTTTGGGTAATAAGTTTCTATATTCACAAAATTCTTTTAACGCTTCCAACAAACCAGACTTAAAACCATTAAAGTGAGAACCTCCTTGAAGAGTTGGAATTAGATTTACGTATGTCTCATTTAGTAATTCTTTTCTCGGACTTTTCGACCAATTTATTGCAAACTCTACTTCTTGAATATCTGAAGATTTTGAACAAACAATAGATTCTTCAATTAGTAGATCTATATCAGAAGATGATTCGGATAAATATCCACTTAAACCATCTTTATACAACCACCTAATTTTTTCAGATTTTTTTTCATCTAAAAAATCAATTTGAAGTCCTGGACACAAGACAGCTTTAGCTTTTAGTAGATGTTTAAGGTGTTTTTTTTGTATTTTTTCCGATTCAAAATAACTACTATTTGGCAAAAACTTTATAGTAGTTCCAGAATTCTGAACTCCTACTTCACCTATCTGATGAAGTTCTTTAATTTTCTCACCATCCGCAAAGTCAATTTGAAATTCTTTAGAGTCTCTTCTTATTTTAACTTCGAGTTCTGCTGATAATGCATTAACAACAGAAACTCCTACGCCATGCAAACCACCAGAAAAATTATATTCCTTGCCAGAAAATTTTGCGCCTGCATGAAGCTTACACATAATAAGTTCTACTCCGGAAACTTTATGCTCAGGATGAATATCTACCGGCATCCCCCTTCCGTCATCTGAAATCTGTATAAAACCATCTTTACATAAAGTAATTTTTATCTTGGAACAATGGCCAGACAAGGCTTCATCAACTGAGTTATCTAAAACTTCTTGAACGAGATGATTTGGACAACTTGTGTCCGTATACATTCCAGGCCTCTTTCTTACCGGGTCTAAGCCTGATAAGACTTCGATGGCTTTAGAATCATATGAACTTTTACTCAACTTACTTTACCTTGTATGTTAGTGAAACTTGTTCTTTTTGAATCATAATTTAACTGATTGAACTTATTGATGATATTCTACTCTAAGATCAGTAAATAACTTTTAATAATTATTATTTATTCACAAATTTTAATAAAACAATGACAAGTTTACTTTACATATATTAAAATAGTACAAATATGAAAAAATTAATTCTTACATCCCTTTTTTTAGTATCAGGGATTGCTACATCCGAAAACATAATTGATATATATAATGAGGCTCTAGAAAATGATCCTCAATATCGAGCTGCAGAATATTCGCTTTTATCAGGCAAAGAGATAGTTGTTCAAGGCAGAGCTGGTCTAATGCCAAGCGTTTCAATTAGTGGAAGTACTAACTGGAATGAGTCATATCAAGGAGGTATTTTAAGTAATGAATACAACAGCTTTTCCTCTTCTGCACGCTTAAGTCAGCCATTAATAAGACTTGATTCCTGGTTTCAGTACAAAAGATCACAATCTTTAACCAACGCAGCTGAAGCTGATTTTGGTTATGAGCAACAAAACTTGGTGGTTAGAACTGCAGAATTATATTTTGGTGTATTGCGAGCTGTTGATAATCTTAATGCAGCTAAATCAGAAGAAAAAGCTATTAAAAAACAACTTGATCAAGCTCAACAAAGATTTGAGGTTGGTCTTTCTGCTATTACTGGAGTGCAAGAAGCTCAGTTAGCATATGATTTAAGTTTAGCTTCAAGGATAAGGACTGAGGGTGCAGTTTTCTCAGCAAGAGAAGCTTTAAATGCTCTCATTGGAAGAGAGGTATATAGTATTGATGCTTTAGGAAATGATTTACCTGTTGTAAATCCTTTTCCAGCTTCAAAACAAGATTGGGTTAATCTAGCTATTCAAAATAATTATCGACTAAAAGCTGCAAGATTAAGAAGAGACGCCTCAAAAAATTCTGCAAGAAGCGCAGCATCTGATCATCTGCCAAAATTAGATATTGTTGGAAATGTATCTAAATCGGAAACAAATCAATACAGATATGATGATCTAGATACTGGTGGACTAATAATTACTGTTCCTAGCGAAACTGAAAGAAGATCTTATGGGATCCAATTGAGTATGCCAATTTTTCAGGGTGGTGCTGTTAATTCTAGAAGAAAAAAAGCATATGCTGATTATGATAAGTCTGTTGAAGACACCCTTTTTATTGAGAGATCTGTTATTCAAGAAGTCAGATCACAATATTCAAATGTTATAACCTTAGTTGCAAATGTTAATGCTCAAGAGCAAGCCGTTGTTTCTGCAACAAGCGCACTTGAGGCAACAAAGGTAGGCTATGAGGTTGGTACGAGAAATATAGTAGATTTACTTCAATCAGAAAAAAATCTCTACAGTGCTGAGAGAAATCTTGCCAATGCTAAGTATGATTATATCCTTGCCAATTTAAGATTAGGCCTTTCTGCTGGAAATTTAGAACCTGAAAATATTGCTGATATAAATAATTTCCTTAATTAATGCCTGAGCTACCTGAGGTAGAGACAACACTAAAAGCAATTAAATCTTTTGAAAAAAAGATTCTAAATTCTGTAAGCATTCACAACCCAAATCTTAGATGGCTGGTTGATAATGATATTAATAAAAAAATAGCAGGGAAAAAAGTAAGACAAATATTTAGAAGAGCTAAGTACTTAATATTTGATTTCAATGATTGTCAGCTAATAGTTCATTTAGGTATGTCTGGTACTTTAAGGATAATGAATAAAGGAGATAATTTTTATAAAAAGCATGATCATGCTGAATTAATATTTAGCAAAAGTAAATTAATTTATAATGACCCTAGAAGATTTGGTTCTATTCATGTTACTGAAAAATATACAGAACATTTCTTAATAAAAAACCTTGGGCCTGAACCTTTATCAAAAAATTTCTCTGCCGATTATTTATATAAGGCTGTTCAATGCTCAAAGACTAATATCAAAAACTTCATCATGAACCAAAAGAATGTAGTAGGTATTGGGAATATTTATGCTTCAGAAATATTATTTAGATCTGAACTTGATCCAAGAAGAATTAGCAACACAGTTACAAAAAGTGAGTGTGATCATATTACTAGAAACTCTAAGATCGTACTAAAAGAAGCTATAAAAGTTGGCGGAACAACTCTTAAAGATTTCTTTTCAGCTGAGGGATCGGCTGGCTATTTTAAAATTCAGCTTAATGTTTATGATCGCGAAAATAAAAAATGCGTTAATTGCAAAGAATTAATAACTCGAGTTATTCAGAACCAAAGAGCATCATACTTTTGTAAAAATTGTCAGAACTAGACAAGAAGTTTTGCCTTTAAAGCTTGATCAATATTTGGATGAACAAATCTGGATATATCACCCTTTAATTCAGCAATTTCTTTTACAAGACTGGAAGAAACATAAATTAATGTATCTTTAGGTGTTAAAAAGATACTCTCGATATCAGGCGCTAGAGATCTGTTCATAGTAGCTAATTGAAACTCATACTCAAAGTCTGCCACCGCTCTAAGACCTCGAATAATGGCACAAGCTTTATGCTCTCTTGCTAATTCAACAGTTAATTTTCTTGAAAAACTTACTGTTTCTATTTTTGGATGATCAGAATAAATAGACTTTGTAAGTCCAAGCCTTTCTTCAAGTGTAAAAAGAGGTTTTTTAGACTCGCTTTCAGCAACGGCAAGAATGACCTTATCAAAGATACCGCATGCTCTTTCAATGATATCCATATGACCGAATGTAATTGGGTCAAATGAGCCTGGATATATAGCAACTTTCATATGGTGATCATACTAAACATTATTTATATAGCAAAATTTTTCTAAACTGATTTTTTTAAATTATCTCTTAAAAAATTCTTTTACAGTCTCATCAGCAATATTTTGGAGAAATTTCTGGTCTTCGTAATTAATAGCACCAAAATAATTATATTTAACTTCTGATGATGGTTTTTTGAATATGGTTGCATACAAAACACATGCTGATAAGTATGTGCCTAGAATATCTGGGTGAGTGCCATCAAAAGATTTATGAAGCTTAATATCAGGCTTTGCCTTATAAGCGTTCATATAAGCTATTCCAATTGGTGCGACCATTACATCATAATCGTTAGCTGCCTTTAGATAGGTATATCTAATTTTCTCCATCATTTTTGGATCATACAGCTCGTGGGGCGGAACATAGGCATGGATCATATACAGCAAAGCTTCTCCGTCATTGTCCTTAATCTGTGTAATCATCTTCTTTACATCTAGGTTAAAAGACTTTCTTGAATCCTCATCTAAAACCTCTCCGCTTCCACCTTGTAATATTACTAACTGAAAACTTTCATTGATGCCAATATTTTTAGAATCTAATAAATAGTCTAAATTATGATGAGATAAACGCGAGCCGCCTATTGTGGCGGATTTATACCCAAAGAATTCTTTTCTTTGAGGATTCATTTCTTCTGCCATTCTTCTAACATGATTATGAAGACTGTCGTTATAATAAAGGTAGCTATTTCCTACAAAAAGAATTCTTTCAGGATTTGAATTTTTTAATGCTAATACTTCAGCTTCTAAGAAATCAAATGACTCTGAGTAAAGCATAGAGAAGTTCAGAGATAAGATAAAAGTTGCTATATATTTCATATTTATTCCAATTTAAGGTTGTCTAATTATTTCTATCATTTCTATTACATCTTTTGGAGGGGGTTTTGTATAAGTAGAGACAACAATAGCAACTACAAAATTAATAATCATTCCTACAAAACCTATTCCCTCAGGAGAAATAGATAAAAACCAATAATCTGCATTATTTAAATTTGTATATAAAAACTTAAAATAAATAATATATGTAAGTGTAAACAATAAACCAGAAATCATGCCTGCAATTGCTCCTTCTTTATTAAGTCTTTTTGAGAATATCCCCATAAAAAGAACTGGGAAAAAGGTTGAAGCTGCTAAACCAAACGCAAATGCAACAACCTGTGCAACAAAAGCAGGAGGATAAATCCCAAATAATCCTGCTATAAAAATAGCAACTGCAGCAGCGCATCTTGCAAAAAATAATTCTTGTTTTTCAGTAATGTTTGGCTTAAAAGTTTTTTTAAGAAGATCATGTGAAATTGATGATGATATTACTAACAGTAAACCAGCTGCAGTTGATAAAGCAGCGGCTAATCCCCCGGCTGCAACTAGCGCTATAACCCATGCTGGTAATTTTGCAATTTCAGGATTAGCTAGCACCATTATGTCTCTATCTATATAAACTTCATTAGTATTTGCACTATTAGGTTCGTTCAGTAACTTTCTTTCTCCATATTCTCCTCGCTCAGAGGAATACTTTGGCCTCCCTTCTTTTAAAGCATTTCCTGCTGAATACTGAATAATTCCATCTGCATTTTTGTCTTGCCACGCTATAAGTCCAACACTTTCCCAATTTTTGAACCATTCAGGTGATGATTCATAACTGGTGTCTTGAATTGAATCTATAAAATTTGCTCTTGAAAAAGCTGCTACAGCTGGAGCAGTTGTATAAAGAATGGCAATAAAGATTAAAGCATAGCCTGCTGATTTTCTTGCATCTCTTACTTTAGGAACTGTGAAGAATCTTACAATGACATGTGGCAAGCCTGCAGTACCAAACATTAATGCAGCTGTAATACAAAAAATATCTATATTGCTTTTAATATTTTCTGTATATGCATTAAAACCTAAATCTTTTGTCACTTGATCTAATTTATCAAGAAGATATATATCTGTTCCAACTAAAGTATCTCCAAAACCTAATTGAGGAACTGGATTACCAGTTATAAGAATAGAAATAAAAATAGCTGGGACTAGATAGGCAAAAATTAGAACACAATATTGAGCTACCTGGGTATATGTAATACCTTTCATTCCCCCTAATACTGCATAAAAGAAAACAATAACCATCCCAATAATTACGCCAAGATTTATATCTACTTCTAAAAATCTAGAAAAAACAATTCCAACTCCACGCATCTGACCAGCTACGTATGTAAAAGATACAAAAATAAGACAGACAACTGCTACCAACCGAGCTGTTTTTGAATAATATCTTTCACCTATAAAATCTGGAACAGTGTATTGACCAAATTTTCGAAGGTATGGGGCTAATAATAATGCAAGAACGACATAACCCCCTGTCCATCCCATTAAATATACTGAACCGTCTTTACCAAGAAATGCAATGAGTCCGGCCATGGAGATAAATGAGGCTGCTGACATCCAATCAGCTGCTGTCGCCATTCCATTAGCAACGGGGTGAACACCTTTGCCAGCAACATAGAAGTCATTAGTGGATTTTGC
>JGI20151J14362_10000222_pt1 | contig 41408 bp, 28 predicted proteins | sample COG_01_FD_14362 | JGI IMG/M metagenome (IMG submission 14362)
AGGACAATGGAAGTTACGGAAAGCTAAAGGGTACATATACTATCCTGGATCGCTAAACTGTATAGAAACTTTAGCCATTTTTGATAGGAAGAGATAGCCTTGTTTATTGTTTGTCTTTAGCCATCCCCTACACTTTTCACGCAAACATCGAATCGATTGTTCTGTGAGCATATCTAGTAAACGCGTGCGCCAGTACACCCAGCGGGCCAAACATGCAACACAACAGTACCGAGTGTCTACACGGCGTTCCCCATTCCATGGCGTCTAAGAAAACGCCTCTCGCTAAAAATACGTCTAAAGAAATCAAGTGCAGCCATGACGCGCACGCGGTTTCCGGGGTCGACATGAAATTTGAAAAGAGCGTTAAACATCGCGAGATGAAAGGTTCGGCACTGGTCCCTGCCGCTGCCGCGGCAGAGACAGCGGTATTACCACCTTGTTGTTGAGTAAACGCGTTGAGAATGGCTCGAACGACATCTTCGCTGTTCAAACTCAAATACGCCGCGACGATATATAAAACCCCTAAAATCAACCACAGGAGTTTACTCTCCATCAAATTTCGAGTCACTCGACTGTTTGGCTTGGAAATCATGAGCGCATAGAACGGCATCACCATGACCGTACCAGTCGTGAATAACACGTCTGTGAGGGCTAACGATGCTTTGCACTTTACCACTCGTCCGCTCGTCCTTCTTTTATTGTTACGTATACTACTACTTCTGCTACTTCTAAATCTATCACTTCCACCACTTTTGAAACAACAATCCCCTAACTCGACACTTCGCTTTGAAAAAGCGCGAGGAGCGCACCTATTCCTCGAGGGCGGTATCCTTCGATGACTGACGTTATGCGTAGCATTATCACCTGATGACGATATTACTTTTATAGTAGATGTCATCGATGATGCGCTCGCGAGAGAAATCATTCGTAGTAAAGATACGATTTTTGATGTGTGAAGGAGTTTTTTTTTATTTTCCACAAAGAGATTCTCGTTACGTCAAACTCCCAAAATTCGTTCGAGGATGCCTCACAACCTCACAACACACCCCTTCATTTCATCACTCATCATTCATGAGTGGGAAAAGAAAACTCGTCGTCTTATTCGGCGCGAATGGATACGTCGGTCGAGCCATCGCGAAAGAGTTTGTGAGGAGAGGCACGGTTGAACTCACCGCAATATCGCGTTCAGGCGTACCGCCTCCCAACGAGGAAGGTAAAAACGGAAAATCGTCGTCGTCATCATGGACAGATAAAATCAAATGGGTCGCCGCGGACAGCACGAAACCAGATACGTACGCCGAACACTTACAAGGCGCGAGCTGCATAGTAACGTCTATTGGTGTGTTGCCTTTTGGTATATCGAAAGAGGATTGTTATAAAGGAAACGCAGACACGAACATAATTCCCGCAAAAACAGCGCAAAAGGTACACGGGTTGAACCGATTCGTTGCAGTAGGCGCCTCGTTAGGGGTCGCCGGTGCGCTCGTTCCGGGAGCGAAGCCGTACATTGAAGGAAAGATGGCGGTGGAAAATTTTGCAAAGAACGAGTTTGTGCGCGGTGGAAATAATGATCATACGAATGCGAGAAGTAATGATAGTAATAGCAATAGTAATAGCGCATCGCCGCCGACGACGCCGCCGCTCGCGGTGGTTGTGAAACCAGGAGGTGTTTCGGGAACGAAAAGAGTGGGGGAGAATTTGAACTTACCGCTTTGGATGTTGATGGATCCAGTAACGATGGTGATGAAACGACTTGGAAAATTTGGGATGGAAAACTCGCCGGTGAGAGTAGAGCGTGTCGCCAAAGCCGTTGTAAACGCGGCGCTTTCAGATGACGAAGCGCGGTTTTCGAGCGGAGGTTACGTCGAAATTTCAAACGAAGAGTTACTCACAAATCCAAAATACGATTTTTAATATCAACATACCAGTAGCACGATTATACTTTCTCTAACTTCCAACTTTAAACGCGTCGATAAACAACCCGTAGAAAACGCCAATTTTGAACGCGTTGAGGAGTATCGGAACGGATTCTCCGTACTTTGCCCAACGTAAAAAGCCTCCTTGATTCTTTTCGCTGTATAAAATAGAACTCAAAAACTCACCCAACGTTACAATCGTAAACGTGATGAAAGCGTCTCCAGGCGATTCCGGATGCGGAAAGAACGCCGTCAAGGCGACGCCAACTAAAAGTGCGATGAGTGCTATTGGTATTCTGTTGAAGTTTCGCTTTACCCGTTTCGACGCTGATTTGAATATACCGCCGAGGGCTCTGCCTAACCGCGTCGCCGTCGATGATAGCGACGACGGTGCCTGTTGGTCTGCATCCATTCCTCCCGGGTTGTCGCTGTTGAAAGCTCGAACTTTAATGGTCGCAAACTTTTCCGGCTTTCCTCTTCCCGCCATCGTGCCAAGCGGCACAAACTCGTGCCGTTGGCTATTTCTTCTTCTTCTACTCGTTCTTCGTAGGTTTCTTACCGTAGAAGTCGTTGTTGTTGTTGATTCTGACGATGTTGTTGCTGTATTTCTCCTTTCGGAAGCGATATTCATCGCTGCTACTCGTGTTCCTTTTCTTCTATTTCCTCTGCCAACACCTAATAGAGACGGTGATGATGGTACTTTCGGTGTTGTCGTTCTCGTCGCTCTCGTCGTCGTCGTCGTCGCAATTCTTTTACCGCTCCAACAGTCGCTCCTAGTAGTATTGTTATTGTTATTTCTCAAAATCGGTGAAAGAAGACGACGACGACGACGAAAATTCTCGACTGAATGAAGAAGAAGGAAACGAGTGCCGCGGCGACGAGGAGGAAAATAGTGCATACGCGTCGCACATCATGTAGACCCTCGTGGTAGAGTGCATGCCTCGACGCGAAGTGAGCGAAGTGAGCTCAGGAAAAAATTCAATAGAATTTCTTCTGTCTTTGTAATAATGAAACAATTTACTCCACATGCAATCCACAAAGTTGACATCTCTCTTTGACTCTCTCTCTCTTTGACTCTCTCTCTTTTCTCTGATTATGGACGGGTTCAGAACCACGGAACGTCTTCAACGAGCCATGCACCTCGTTGCTTCCTCGTCAGATGATTGTTACGACAGTTCAACCGATATAGAAGAAGAGAAAGAGAAGCAAAGACAAGTTCTTGAAGTTGTTGAAAAGTGTAAACTGTATGAACACGCAACGGTAATTCCTTACGAGTTTATCAAAGCTTTGAGCTCGTTATGCGTTCAAATCGCTGCTAAAAGAGAATCGAAAGGAGGGAAAGAGGAGTATATGATTCACAATCTGCTGCGTGGATCTGAGGTTATTTTCAAGGCGCCAAAGAAACGCGCGCCGAAAACGCCAGAGTTTGCGAGAAAGTTGGACCGCATTCGCGAAAGACTCGAGGAGGAAAAATACGAAACGATGGTTGCGGACGTGACGAAGGCGACAGGTATTTCAGAGAAGAGCGCTCGAGAGCGAAGAACTTCTTCGATAGGATATTTGATTAGAAATGATTTAGGAATGGCAGTGCACGTGATGACGCTCATGGCGGCGTGTTTCGTAGGAGGTTTCATCGCCGGCGCGCACGTGTTCCCAGAATTTGGATGGGAAATACATTTCGTGTGCGGGACGGTGGGTGCAATATGCTGCCTGTTTATGGAGGCGGCGCTCTTTATCGTGCGTGGCGTTCGAGAAGACGAAAGAGACCAAAAGAATCGTGAACAGCAGGATGCAGATGGTAGAATGATCACAAAAAGCAAGAACGAGTTCGCGAACAATAGTAGGAGTAGCAACAACGACAGTACGATGAAGAAGGAAAATTAGATATAAATGTAGTAGTAGAATATTATTCATTCATAAAGCTTGGAATCCAATACAACGCAATCAAGCACGTCGCAATGATCTTCGTCGTTATCCCTACACCCCCTGAAACCCATTCCGGCACGTTTGCTGCTTTCTTGAGTTGCGCGCCGAGAATCACAAACAGCGTCGGCAACAAGATACCAATCGTATCCGCCGACATGGCCGGATCTAACACCCACGTGATGAGATCTTCCTTATTACCCGGGATTAAAATGATCCCATCGGATCGAATGACGGAACCGTTGATAGTGGACGTCGTGCTCGGTTTCATTCGTAACGGTGATTGATAATCATCTTGACACTTTTTCAATTCCGGATGAGCCGCACACAGCTTCGAAAACCGTTCTGTTTGTTCCGCTTTGGACATGTACACGTCCTTGTCGAAACCAGATGCATTTTGCTCTCTCTTCACTTTTGCTTTTTCGATTACAGATGGAAAGTATCCATACTGGTTCGGAACTTCAAACTCGATGTTTGCGCTGGTGGTGGCAGTTTTTGAAGAAGTTGCTGCGGTTGCTTTCTTCTTCACGTTTGTCGTCGTCGTCGTCTTTGTCGCGGACGTTTTTTTCTTCGCAGATTGAGTAGAAGTCTTCGAAGTCGCAGTAGCAGCGCTTTCTTTTCTCTCTTTAAACGAAGTCTTTGTCGTCTTTTTTGCTGTTTTTGCCGTCTCCACGACAGCAGCGCTTTCTTTTCTCTCCTTGAAAGCAGTCGCGGACGTTGTCACGGCATTACGACGAAGCGTGGCAGTCGCCCTCTTCTTGTTTTGAAGCGACGAGGCAGCGCTCTGACTCCTGTTTGTTTATTTATTTTAGCACGAATGCGTGAATGAATAATCGTCGACATAATCTGAGCGGTTAGTTTACGATATGGTGGTTATATAATCATCATCATATCGTTATGATGGTTATGAGAAGATGATACGCGATACTGCGATGTGAAGCAACAACAACAATCACGAGAGAACGAACGTACCAGGACGCGAGGGATAGAGACATATTGTTTTGATGATGCGAGTCGATGAGTTTATTTTTCTATGACGTGCGTTCGTCGTCTAAGTTAAAACTTGTTTTCCATGCATGGAATTCGCGGTGGAGAAAGAATTGCAGATTTTGTACGCGTGTAAAAATCTTTTCTTCTTCTCTCCTCTGCTGCATTCTCTCTGCACTTTTTATCTGCTCTCTCTTCGCTCGACAATTGCCGACGACGACGAGAAAAGAAGAGAAAGAAAGACAATCGTGTCCTGTGTCCTGTCCTGTCCTGTCCTGACGGGGTTGTGTTTCTCGTCATCTTTTCATGCTATCGTCGTCTTTACCCCACTACTCTTCCGGCACCATGAACTCTTCTTTATCACCAGCATCGAGAGTTAGGGGAAGAAAACAAACAAGTTTTGCACGACCGAAGACGAAGGTTTCAAAAACGACGAGGACGTTCAGAGGGCGAAAGGGTGCGTGCGTTACCACCGCCGGTATAGACACGAAAAGAGACGTTGTTTTAGTTTTAGGGTGTTTAGATCGAACGGCGCAGTGCAGCGCCGAACAGTTATCTATGAATGAAAAGTCACAAGGCGCTCGCGTTGTTTCCGTATTTCCAGCGCAAGCGTTTGAGGGGATCAAAAACCCACTCGATGCCATGGCGAAGGAGTTGGTGTATCCGAATGAAAAAGTCATCGACGCGATGAACGAAATCGAATACGTGGAAGTTGTGAGCGACGAATCGAAAGAGTTTCAGAAAGCTCTTCCAAACGTGACGGCGGTGATTATCGCGGATGAGTTTGCGCCGAACATGTTGAAATCGACTGAAAACGTCATCTCGTTGATCAAAGATAATAAGCTCCCAAAGTTGAAGCGCGTCGTGGGCTTGTCTCACATTGGCATCGATCGACGAGATCAAGATCCTTACAAAATGATGAATAGAAAAGTATTTCGAGGAGGCGCTATATTAGATAGGTGGTCAGACGCCGAGGAATTGATCAAAGCGACGGCGCCGAAAGGTAATCCGTTGGAAGTTAAATGGACATACACCATTGTTCGCGTCGGCGATTTGCGAGGGAACGGACCGTGCTCGGTCGTTTATGGAGATGCCATGTTAACTTTAGTCGATAACGCTTTCGATGTTCGCATGCAAGACGTAGACATGGAGCCTGGGGACAAATTTGATGGTTTCACAAAACGACTATCAGCGGCGTGCGTAATGAACAGAATGTTAACAAGTACGAAAGTTTCCGTGTTGAATCAAACGTTTAGCTTGATTAGCGTTGGTCCCGTGCCAAGAGATCGACGAAAAGGCTATGATGTCGCAAAAGGTAGATCGCCGCCACCTATTCGAGACGAAGAAATAGACGAAGCCGTGCAACCTAAGGGAGAAGAGGAGGAACAGGGTAGTGTCGAAGGAGCTCCCGTACCCACATAAACAAACCATGTGCTTTTATTAATTTATTATTTATGTGTGCTTCAAATGTTGTGTGTGTATTTTTACAAGAAATCTATTTAAGAAATCGGCAACTCTCTCGTTTCATGCAGGTTTATTTCTTTTGCTTCTTGCTCTTCCTCTCGTCGTCGTCGTCGTTATCGCTCTTCGCGACTTTCGGCAACACGTCGTCCCTTCCGATCTCCCACGCTCCAGGATTAGACTTATAGGAAACTTCACATTTCTGAACTGCTTCGACGAGCGCATCGACTCTTTTGATGTATTCGGGGATTTTAAATTTCTTCTCGCAGCCACTGTAAGCCATGTACCGAATTTTCCCGAATATCTCTCGCTCTTTCCACCCTTGATCGTGCACGCCGACGATGGACCACATGCATCCGACGTAACCGCTCGGATCTCTTCCATCGAGCGACCAACGATCGTTCAAAGCGATGGCGTATTTCAAAGCGTTTTCGGGAGTATCGGACCATTCCAGTATTTTCTTTGCCCAATACATGCGCATAAATCCATGCATTTTGCCACCGTACACGAGCTCGCGTTGCGCAGCATTCCATAAATTGTCGTGCGTTTTGGCTTGCTCAAATTCTTCGTACGTGTACGTATATTCCCTTTTATCTCCCGCGTGCATTCGTAAAGTATCTTTCGCCCAGTCATATTTTTGACCCTCAATCGTGTCGTACTGGGGAGAATAATAGCAAAAGTTATCCGCAAGTTCGCGTCGGACGACGAGTTCTTCAAAGAAAACGTCCACCGCTTTGCCATTCGATCCCTTCTTCGCCTCGAGCGCTTTCATAGCGCACCTTTGTCCGGAAATTTGTCCAAAGTGCAAGTACGGGGAGAGCCCGGACAGCGCTTGAGGCTTTGCTGGATCGTTTCTCAAGCCGTACAGACTCATGCGCTTGGTTAAAAAGTTATCCAAAACAGCCATCGCAGCTTTTTCTCCGGGAACGGCCCAAGTCACCTCGGGAACATCTTTCCCACGTTCCAACGCTTGTCCTAAAACGTCGTCCCAATCCGTTTTCACGCTTTTGATTTTCGCGTGTAACGCGGCATCTTTGTTTTCAACGTTCGGGAAATTATCAGGAAATGGAACCATAAAATCGCCGTATAATTTCGCAAGCTTGCCGCGCAAAGTTCGAGCGCCAACTTCAAGTTTCGGAGAGGCCACCCAGCACGGCACTATGTTGTGCGCGTCCACGACTCTTACCGAACGCTTCGTTTCTTTCGCGAAATCGTCGCGCCACTTCAAACCTAATCGCAGAGGAGAGAAGTCCGTCACCACCGCGCTCGCGTTGACTTCATTGCAAAACTTTTCAATCTCCACGTTTGGCTCGTCTCCTCCATGTAACAACTTGAACGGAATACCCCGTTCTTCCAACGCGCTCTCGACTTCGCGCAGACCTCTGAGCATAAACCCAAACTGTCGAGCGCCGGCGCCGAGAAATTTTGTGACCACGTTGAACACAACAACAAGTGGTTTCTTCTCTTTGTTCGCTAACTCGATGGCGTATAACATCGCCCAGTTATCGTTCACGCGTTGGTCTCGACTCATCCAGTAGACGATAGGCCCGTTTCCTTCCCGGAGAATCGGCTGGTCGTTGATGAGCATTACACGATCTGGATGCACAATCATGTTTTTATCCTCGTTCTTGTTGTTGTTGTTGTTTTCGTTAATATCGATGGTGGTATTTGTTGTACCAGCATATACTACGAACGTGCTCGATATCGCAGCCGTATGTTTTTTTCTTCGTGTTGTAAATCGGCCGCCGTTCGGTGACTGCAGTAGCGTTAATAGCGTTCGATTACTACTCGCTCTGTTGCTTCTTCTCGCAAAGTGATCCTGGAATCCGCGCGCAGTAGCACTAGCAGTTGTTGTGGTAGTGGTAAGATTAGTGAACAACGAAGAAGAAGGAAAAAAAGCACACGTCGTCGCACTTCTTCGTGCTGGCGTTCTCTTACTGCTTTTGAAAAGCGCGAATCGATTATTATTCAAAAAGGGCGAACAACAGCGCGTCGCAGTCCGCAAAAGCATGCACAACCACCCACGCGGTTGGTGTTCGAGAAGATTGCTTTTGTTGTGCCGAGAGTTTTTGGCGAATTCTGAAAAGAGAGAGAGAAAGATGTGTCGCGTGGAAAAAAAATGTCCATTTCTGTTGGTGGTTTGTGAAGAAGAAGACGACAGACACTGAAAGAGAGAGAGAGAGAGAGAAACGAGAGAAACGAGAGAAACGAGAACGAGATTTAAGTATTACTGCGATGTTGTCATCGACGACGAAGACGACGACGACGACGCAGACACAAACATCATACATTCGGCGAAAGAAAATAACGACGGCGGCAAATTCAGAGCTCAAAATGCACGTAAGAGAAGAAGAGAAAGAAGAACACAGAACGATGTGTTATTCGTGTTTTAGGAGGGAGAATCTGTGCATATGCAAACTGTGCGAAAGAGTTTTGTTGGAAAAGACGCGGTCGAAAGAAAAGCTCGTTCTTAAGGACGGCTTACACGTTTCTATATTGCAGGATAGAGATGAGTTCAGAAGAAAACTCGGCTCGGCCCACATTGCAAGGAACATCGTAGAAAACTGCGACGTCGTCTGGCGCGACTGCTCGTGGCCAAACGCGTTAACTGTCCCAAAACTAGAAGTTCCTGTGAGCGCCTGCACGGCGGTGACGGAAGAATTTGACGGTGACGAAGGGCACGAAGAGTACGAAATGGTTGTCTTGTGGCCGAGCGAAGACGCGATATCGATTAAAGAATATAAGAACCGAAACTTAAACAAGAAGAAAACGCATATGGTTGTTCTCGATAGCACCTGGTATAAAGCGAGGCGAATGTACAACCGAATCCCCTGGTTGAAAGATTTACCTTCTATCTCGCTACAGAATATCGAGAATGAGAGCATGTACAAGCCAATTCGTAAGCAACCGTTTCGAGACGCTCTGTCCACCGCAGAGTCGATCGCGTTGGCTTTAAAAGAGTTTGGTAACGAGGATGCGGAGCTCGTAAACATAGCTTTTAGCGAGATGATTAGAGAACAATTAGAAGAGGAGAAACGGCACGACCGCGACGTTCGTTCTCGTGCCGTCCGCGCGCGTGAACGGCGAAATGTTGTGTAAAACAAAATTGTGTGTAAATTTGATATTTTTAAGTGTACGCGTACCAGGTTCCTGGTACACAGTAGTATGTATTTAGATGATAGATAGAACTAATCTGCTAATCTTCGACCTCTCCCGACGAACCGTCGCGCCTCGTTCGGTTGTGCTATGTTACTCGCCGCGCGAATGACTGGGTTCCCAAAAACACTTCCCACCGCTGCTTCGACCCACTGCGGCGTCTTGAGAAAGTGCACGCCGCTTTGGCGAGGATACAACACGGAGAAAAAGTAATACACGTGCCCGGAGAGCACGCCGAGAAAATCCGGCACAGGGTCGCCTCCCATCAACACGGTCAACGCCATCATCCCCCACGGTAAATAAAACGCAGGCATGCGAATCATACCCATGATGGACGTGTTTTGCGTCGGATTTTCTCTGGACCACAAGTACAACATGGCGAATATCAGCGACGAAGAGTAAAATGGTTGCGACACCGAAGGCACGATGAATTTCAAAGGCAATAAAATCATCATGTTTATCATTAGCATCCACACAAAATCCGAAGTTCTGTTCTCGAACGTCTTCTGTTCCAAGTGGACTCCATATCTGGCAATCATTAACGTTCGAAAGACGAACGGGAAGCCAAACCCGCCGATAAAACAGAAGTTCCCAATCAGTCTCCAAATTTGAAACTTTTCCCAAATCAGTTTGTAATCTAAATACAGATTGACCGGTAACGGTAAACCAAACTGAGTTCCGAACGTGATCAACACGCAGGCCGTACCCCAGGCTTTACAGATGGGAGGTAAAGAAGCGTACCATTCGCCGGGAGAGTTGGACATTTGTTGTTGTTGTTTTGTCGTTGTTGTGTTGTTGGGGGGGGGACTGTTTTTTGTGTTGTGATTTACTTTTTTGTTTTGAGACGATTTTTACATGACATCGGCACTTTTTACGGTCGTTCGAGACGCTGAAAACAGCGAGAATAGCAATACACGCACGAGCTCACTCAGCGCGAGGGTATTGTCGTTATCATAATGTGGTTGAAACAAGCGCAGATTGAGGAGTGCGCGCGCGTCGCGCACGAGAAGTGCTTTTCATGTTTTCAAAAACACCACGACGAAGAAGAAGAAGAAGAAAACGCGATGATGAAAACGACGAACGAAGAGAAAGAGGCTGAGTTTTACCTCTCCTTGCCGGCGCATAAACGACCAAAGTGCGAAGGAAACGTGAAACTCTATTACTTTTTCGCCGAGTTGCGAGAGCAGACGATGAAGATTAACACAAACAACAAAGGCAACAGCAACAATAATTCGCACCAGCACTCGGTGGTGGGAAAAGTGCAAGAATCCATTCGCAAGTGCGAAATACAAATAAAAGATTGCGAAACCGCGAACGGTTTAACTGGCGTTGGTCCCAAACTTTTGAAGTATTTCGAAACATTTTTCCGTTTGTATCCTCCCTCGCAGAGCAAAGAGAAAGAGTTGGAGAAAGAGCGCCTTTTGCAGCTGGTCAAAGAGCGCGAGAAAATAAAAAGGAAACAAGAGAGAGCGAAGAAAAATGTGGGCACGACGACCACCAAGACCACGATGAAGAACATAAACGACAACAATAAGCGCGGACGAGAAGAAGATGGGTGGGGGAGAGGAAGAGATATAGGAGACGTTGAAGAACAATTAGAGTTACGAAGGGCTTTCAGTCAGGAGCAACCGAGTCAATCAATGCTGCAACAGAAACAGAGAAAGACGGCTTCGTCTAAAAAGTGGCACCCGAAATACAAGACAGCTCCTTTTGCGCTTTTGGCGACGTTGCATAAACTCATGCTGGAAGGCAAAAAGCAATGCACGAAAGACGAACTGATCAACGCTACCGATGCATCTGGTTTATCGAACATGTCGATACGACCAAGAGTAGAGGCTTTTTCGAGAGAGCAAGCATCTTATCAAGGAAGGGATATGTCTAGTCAATATTCCGGATGGAGTTGCTTCAACAAATACCTGAAAAACGCACCGACCGGTCACGAAGCACCGATGGTTTTTACGTGGAGTAACCCGATGATTATTCGCTTAACGGACGAAGGCACGATTATTGCGGAGAAATGTCACCGCGAGGCTGAAATACACGGCGATTGTACCTGTGGTCTCATCAACACGGACAACACGAACAATCCATCAATGAATTTAGCGGCGAAACAATCTCAAGAGCGAGAAAATCAGAAAATTAACGTAGTGTCGCTTCTTTCAGATAGCGATGAGGACTGTTTTAACGGCGACGCGTCGCGTGAACGACAGTTTGATGCAAAAATTAGCAAGAACAACGATGAAAACGAGGATACTAAGACGGTAACGAAGAAGAAGATCAATAGTAAAAACGTTGTACGAAATTGGCATGGCATCGCCGCCGAGGAAAACGACTGGAATAGCGCGGCTGAGCTCGAGGTGCGTTTACCGCCTTTGCAACCGGGCGAAAAGTTTCAAGACGTGTACGACGTAGTTTTCTTGTTTGATAACCGTGAGCAGTACGATAAAGATTTCAGACCAGAGCATTTAGTGAAGTATTTTGAAAACGTGAATCTTCGCGCTGAGCAGTGCTTCATTACGATTGGAGATGCACTTTGGGTTGCCGAAGATAGAAAAAGCAAAGAGCGCTTTTGCCTCGATTATATTCTGGAAAGAAAATCCGTGGCAGATTTAAGCGGTTCAATCACGTCAGGTCGATACATTCGTCAAAAGTATCGCTTAGATAAGTGCGGTTTAGAGAAGGTGATGTATTTAGTCGAAGGAAATATCGAGCGCGACTTTCACTTGGAAGAACGCCAGAAATTGGCAGTCAAATCTGCGTTGATTGAAACAGACATCCACGATGATATATACATGCTTCGAACGGAATCGCTGGAAAAAACGAAGAAACTTTACGTCGACCTCACGAGATCCATACAAGATTTGTATAACCCGAGAGTAGGAAGAGACAAAGCCGCGCCGCGAGCTTTCTTCGCCAACTGTCTTCCTACGTTCAACGCGTTTCATGAAAATATGAAAAATTTTGTGGCGAGCGAAAGCACGGTACAAAATACGTGGGGAGTAATGCTCGCTCAGGTGAAAGGAATGGGTCCGGACTCAGCGGAAGCAATCGTGAATCTCTACCCAACACCAATATCCTTGTATGAAACGTTCAATCGATTGAATTGGGACGAGAGTCGATGCGTCGATTTGATTGCACAAATCCAACCGAAGGAGAGGAGAATCGGACGTTCAGCCGCGCAAAACTTCTACGAAGCTTTCTTCAAATGACACTTCGGGAGACGATTTCTACTCCTTTGTATTGCTACGCGTAGCAAACGCATTTAATATTAACACGTGTGAATGCAAGTTCAACGGAGAGCACACGTAAATTTACTTCTTTTTTGCATTTTCTTTCTCTACCATGTCCATGATGTCTACTTCTTCGGACTTTCGGGTCTTTTCTAAACAAAATATGTACCCACCGAGAAACGTCAGAAAAATAAAACTCAACACGCGAGGTAGAAGAAGGAGGATATAAGATGAGCGGGCCTCCCCGGGTCGGTGGTGGTGGCGATGATGGCGGTAAACGCAACGGTGGTAACTTAATGGACAATCTGTTCTCCACAGATAACTTACTCGCGCAGACGAGGAAGCAAACGAGCATGAGAGATATGAAACAGAAATCCTCTTCTCCGTCGTCGTCCCCGATGAACTCTTCGGCTGCCGACGGAGGAAGAGGAAGAGGAGGAGGCAAGGTTCACAACAACAACAACAACAACAACAACAACAACAACAACAACAATGGTCTCGATGGTTTCCCTGCTTCTTCGTCCTCGACGATGCAGGCGGACGATCTCGACGCGTTCTTTTCGACGCAAACACAAACAGAAACGAAAGAAGCGAGTAAAACGAAAAATGGTGTTCATCAAAACGATAGTTTTTTGGACGAGCTCGCCGCTTTCGCGAGCACTCCGGTACCACCATCATCGGCATCTGCAACGACAAATAGCTCCGTAGATGATTTGTTCGGTATAAGCAGCGACGCGCAAGGTTCTTCGCCGGTTGGAGCGGCTCGCGGGAAGACGGAGACGACGACAGAGACTCAACCTACGCATCACGGCGAACCCGTGCTGAGACATCAACAAGGAGACAAGGAAAGAGCACGGGAACAACAGAACCAACATTATCGAAGTAGCGAAATGAAGAGAAATAGTAATGATATCACCACCGATAGTAATAGAAAACCAGCGAGGAATACTGGCGACGATGGTGTGGACAGAAGTGCAAACTTTGAAAAAAGTGCCGCGACGTTGGCTTCATCGCCACCGTCGTCTCGCGTGCAGCCGCAACAGCACGCTCCGAAATTAGCATCCTCGGTGAACTTGGATTCTTTGAAAACAGGGATTGATTCTGTGGCTGGATTTTTCAAGGCTGGAATTCGTCGCGCGGTGGGTCCACAGGTTGTTCATTTTCCGCGGGCGCCTCTGGAAGACTCTGCGCCAAGTTTGAAACAGGCACCCTCGAAGGATGGTCGAAGCGAAACACGAGTCGCATCGAAGCAAAATGAAACAACAGAGTTCGGTAAAAAAGTTGATTCGTCGAAGATTGTAAACGAAGAGATGATACTAGCACAAAAGTCCGAGTCTGCAGTGAAAATAACGGTGAAGGAAACGAAAACAAAAACAACAAACAGTAAAAATACGGACGAGAGAGATAAGAACAATCAGAAGGAGGAGGAGGAGAAGAGTCAAGATGACCTTCCTTCTTCAGATATGGACGCGTTTTTTGGCTCGGTTGGAGCACGCAGCGTTAATAGTAGCACCTCAAATAGTCACATCGACTTAGAGTCGATGTTCAATAGTAGTAACGCGCCGAAATCGAACAGCGCTCCTTCTCCGGTAGCCGATGACTTTTTCGGAGCATCAGTTGGTAGTAGTGGCCCAAGTGGTAGCTCGGCGATAAAAGATCAAGGCGCGTTTGAATATAATCCCGAATCAGACGACGAACAAGACGGTGACACGGAGCAGCGCGCGCAATTGCGAAAGCAGAGACACGAACGCAATCGTGTTCGGATTGAGCAGGCGCTCGAAGAGAAACGCGCTCGCGAACGACAAGCCATGGAGGAAAGAGCAGAACGACAGACGTTGCAAGATCTCATAGGAACTGATATCGATGAGTGGGGTAAAAAATACGGTGGCAATGTTCGCACGATGCTCGCAAATCTCAGCGAAGTTCTTTGGGAAGATCACGCGTATAAAGTCCCTTCGATGATGGATTTAATGGAACCGATCAAGGTGAAAAAGTCGTATCACAGAGCCTTAGTCATCATCCATCCCGATAAAGTCGCTCAAAAAGGAGGCGGCGCTTCACAGCGTTTTATCGCGGATAAAGTCTTCGACTTGATGAAAGACGCTTACAGAGATTTCGAGCGAAAAGAGATGTCGTGAAGAGTTCAAATGTAAAAATATCTAAAGAATAATGTATAACAAATTCGGCTAAAAGACGCGTCCTCCTTTGGACGTCGTCGTCGTATCTATAAATAAATCCTCTTCTCTATTCTCAATCGAAGATTTATAAAAAGTTCACGCCATCAGAATTATTTCTTCTTGCCCGCAACGGTTTTCGATTTACCCTTTCTCGTTCTCGCGTTCGTCTTTGATCGTTGACCTCTGACCGGCAAATTGGCGATGTGTCTCTTCCCGCGATAGCACTGAATCTCTTTTAATCTCTTGATGTTCAAGGAAATCAACGATCTCAACTGTCCTTCGTTTTTGTACTTATCGACTTCTTCACGCAAAATAGTTAATTCTTCTTCGGATAACTCGCGCACTCTTTTGTTCTCTAATCCAGTCGCTGCCATAACAGCCTTCGCGGTGGTGTTTCCTATGCCAAAAATGTACGTCAACGCCGTCTCGGCTCTTTTGTTGTTTGGGATTTCAACGCCAGCTACACGCGCAGCGCGGATTTGTAACGCACCACGCTGTTGCGGTTGCTGTTGTTGTTGTTGTCGACCTGTATTACAACATAACGGAAGAAGAAGAAGAAGAAGTTAGCGACAGAGAAGAAGAAGAAGAAGAAGAAGAAGAAGAAGAGAACGACAAACGAGAGAAAGGAGAAGTGGATAAAGGAGGTTTTTATCCCCCACGTAGGTTTTTTCCTGAGGGATGCACATTACGCGCGACCGCGTATTCAAGACGTCGTTAAAAGCTCCAGAGACACTCGGACCGTAATTCGAACAGAACAATACTAACGTTCGAGCGCACGTCGTTCCTATCGTCCCTCGATGTTCGCGAGTGCACGAAAACAGCGCGCGTAATTTTCCTCGAAATTCAGGTTCCCTCCGCAGTCAAGTGTCGTCGCCGCTTTAAGCGACTCATTTTACGCGACTAAAACAAAAAATAAAAATCGCCGCGCTCGGAAAAGCACTCTCGAGCGCCTTTTGCGACGAACGCATCGCGCGTACCTTTGAACGAAGCCGAAACGGAAGTTCCAACGAAGGAGGATGCGGAAAGAGAAAACATGTTTGTGTGTGTGTGTGTTTCTTTTCGCGCTCTTTTTGTTTCGCTCAATTTTTATTTCTGCAAGAGAGTGAGAAGAAGCCGATTTGTCTCTCCTCTTTCTGTTCGTAAAAAAATATAAATTCTTCATCAATCCAACGACAGATACGAAAGAAGAGAGTCGTCCGTGCATAACAACACAACACAAGATGCGCGCGTGCACGAGTAATCTCGCGTTCGTTTGTGCGGCGAGGAGAGCGTCAACTTCGTACGCGTCTACTACCACGTCCGCGTCGACATCCTCAAGGACGTCTCCTTCCTGTCGAGGGAGAAGCAAGACGTCGGTCCGAACAGTCGCATTCTCTTCTTCGTCGTCGTCGTCGTCAACAACAACTTCTTCTTCTTCTTCTTCTTCTCCTGCTGCTCCTCCTCCTCTTGTGAACAACAAGACCAATCAGAACAACAACAACAATAATAACAACAACAACAACAGCAACATTAGGAGATCATCAAAAGTTGTCGCAAACGCTCGAAAAGGCATGCTCTTCAACAGCGAGATGGACGACATTCGGAGAGATGCGAAACCAGCAGAACCGGTGAAGTTTACTTTACCGCTTTCCATCAAACTCTACCCTTCAAAGTGTTTACGAGTCGAGAATGAGCCGGTGACGGTATTTGACGACAATTTAAAAGAGCTCTCGAAAGAAATGTTCAAAATCATGTACGAAACCGTCGGGTGTGGGTTAGCCGCACCACAAGTGGGCGTGAATTATCGTCTCATGGTGTACAACGAAGCCGGAGCGCCGGGCGAAGGAAAAGAAGTCGTTTTGGTGAACCCAAAGATTAGCAAATTCAGCAAACAGAAAGATTTCTTCGAGGAAGGATGCTTATCCTTTCCAAAGATTTACGCGGAAGTTGAGGTGCGTGTTATAGTGGTTTCGTCTTTTCTCTTTTCCTTTGTATCAATCACCCTTCTTTCTCTTCGCGTTCGCGTTCGTGTTCGCGAGGGAGTGTGGAAAACGAAAACGGCCGATGAGCGATCAAAACATAAATATACGCTAATCCGAGTTTCTTTTAATCGAGAAGCTGTGCGGAGAAATGTGAGCTAATACGCGAGGCTTTTCTTTTCATTCTTGAACAACTTCTTCGTTTGTTCATTTCAACATCTCTTTCATTGAAGCTCACCCCCTGGTTCCTCTTTTTTTAATTGTATTATATTTGCTTTAAATACCAATACAGAGACCGATGGGCGTCAAGATTGAAGCGCAGGATGTCGAAGGAAACAAGTTTAAAATGACTCTAGAAGGTTTCGAAGCTCGAGTCTTTCAGCACGAGTACGACCATTTAGACGGCGTTTTATTTCACGATCGAATGTCGAGCTCAGTAGTCGGGGACATTCGAAGCGATTTGGATAAGTTGATTGAAGATTTTAGCGACGATGAAAAAGCGATTTAATGACAAGATAGACGCATTGGATTACCTAGATGAATAAGTGTTTGTATGTGTTTTTCTTTCGTTAAAGTAACTTCTCAGTGTTGAAGTTTGTGAAGATCCTCCCTCGTAATCATGCCTTTGATGATATTCTTGGAATCGACTACGCACAAGTGACGCAAGCCCAATTGGCGGAATATCTCCCAAACTCGCTCCACGCTCTTTTGCTCTGTCACGCTTATTGGCGACAACATCATGAAATCGCTCAAAATGACGTGCGACTTCTTTTCATTTTCAGATAAGCCGATGGATTCGATATATTTTACGCCAAGCGCGAAGCGCTCGGTGAACAATTTTCTTTGATGAAATGTCCGCATGGCGATTTCCAGGTTCTCAAACGCTTCGCGTTGCTGCAAGGATCTGAATCTTAATTCTGACGGAAGCTCGCTGGAAGTAGAGACATCAAGAAGATGCGACTTTGACGAACCTGGGCGCAGCGGCGACGACGACATCGCACTTTCTTGGTCTTGGTCGCCCTCTTGTTCGTAAAAGATTATGTTTTCAATAAAGGCGCGCCGCGAGAGTAACGTCAGCAATTGCGATCTAAGCATAAGACCAATTAAACGCTTTTCACCGTACCCAACATTTTTAACGATGGGGAATCCGTTATGAGTCGTCGTCTTCAAAATTTCTTCGATATTACCCACGCTTTCAATTTCTTGGAAAGTTACGGCGGGAGCAGCACAAATATCTCCGGCCGTTAATGTTTCCTCAGTTTCACTTACGCACGCTCCTTTCGGTGCCTCTACGTGCAGATACGGAATATTTCTTCTTTCCAGCTGACTTTCATAGAACGACGGTGAGATAAAGGAAGCGAACTTATTGGCCACGAACACGCAAAGAAGTAACGGGAGCAGAAAATTTAATTGGCCCGTCCCTTCTAAGATAATGACCACGAGCGATATCGAGCCTCGAAACACTCCTGCCAAAGCCGCGGCGGCGCCAACGAGCGCGTACGCTCCCCCGGAGAGCTTTGTTTTAAAAAGTATCTCCGATACCTTGGAAAAGATGTTCCCTAACATCGCGCCCCATGTAAGAGTTGGTAAGAACAATCCAGCCGGTAAGGCGCACTCTGCTGAGAAGACGATAGCAAAGAGCTGAAAAAGGAATGAGTAACTTAAGATCAAAATAGACGTAGCGTCCTTTGCTCTTCCTGAAAGCAAGTATTTTAAATTGTCGTCCCGTGACCCGAGTAATAGACTGGCCAAATCATTGTATGATTTTTCTTGATTACCAACGCCACATCTCATCGCGACTCTGATGGACCTGGGAAACGTTTTGCGAGTGTTCGTGGGATCGTCGTCTTCGTCGTCGTATTGAACACATCGACCGAGTAATATCGATAGAAGTATTTGCGTCAAGCAGATCATGAACGTAACTGCTGTCGCTTCGCTAACGCGCCCAAACTTAGAACTGAGACGATAACGCGCGAGTTTAGAAACTGCCAAGGTGACCATCGCACCTAGTATTCCTGATAAGATCCCGAGGAGGAGGAAAGGTCCGAGCTCAAAGAGCTCCCAGTGCTTCTCCTCCTCGGCAAAATCGAGTTGAAGTAGTCCGAACGGTTTCCCAATCGATCCATTCAGAGCCGCTAAGACAAACACGGCTAACGTCGAGCACAGGAGGGCTCTTTTGGTCGTATCGTGAGACCAAAAAGAGCTCGCTTCTTCGCTCGAAAACAATACTCCGCCGATCGGAGAACCGAAGGCGCTGGCGAGCCCTGCGGCCGCACCGGCGCTCACAATGTCTCGAAAGTCTGAGTCTCCCATAACTCTCCACTGATGTCTTCCAGAGGCACCACGGGCAAAAGCAGAGCCGATAATTGCACCGATGTGTACGAGTGGACCTTCCGGGCCTACCGCTAGGCCGCTCGATACCGAAAATATTGTCCCGATCATCTTGACAATCCCACTTTTCAAAGATATGGCTTTCGGAGAAGAGACGCCATTAAGCTCGGCGACGACGTACGAAACACCCGCTCCAGCTGCCGTTGGTTCAATCAAAGTTAATGAAGCGCTCGTGAAAGAGAACAATGCGCTCACGAAACAAAAGAAAACGACGCGAACAACGAAAGAAAACGCTGCATTCGTAAGAACTGTATCGACGCGCCATGTGTACAAAATATCGATCAACCTCATCATCGCGAATGCCACAGATCCTACGATGATCCCAATAAATGTCGAGTTTGACCATCGCTCTAGAGTAAGTACACCAGCTTTAGTCTGTTTAAAGTTTAATCGAGACCACTTGGAGTCAATCTTCGCGTAATCTAAACTTTCCCACATTTCTCTTCTTTGTTGTTGTTGTCCTCGTCGTCGTTCTTCTTCTTCTTCTTCTTCTTCTTCCTCTTGTTCTTCCTCCTCTTGCTCTTCCTCTCGTCTCTGAACGGCGTGCGATACGCCGAGAAATAGTGATGCTTTTCTTGGAATCAGTCGACGATATTGCCCTTTAATGAGCGGCGGCGAAGATGGCAACGGGGCAGTTGTTTCTCTCTCTTCTTCTTCTTCTTCTTCTTCTTCTTCTTCTTCTTCTTCTTCTTCCTCTTCTTCCTCTGGAAGTATCGCTCCTCCTTTTCTCTCTCTTTCTTCTTCTTCTTCTTCCTCTTCTCGGAGCAGCAGCCGCTCTAAATCGCTCTCAAAGCTCACCCTGCGACGAGCGCCACCGCCGCCGCCGCCGGAGAAGGAGGCCATTCTCGTTTTATTAGCGCGTAGAAATGTTTATGAAAGGAAGGGTTCGCGCGCGAGTATTTTTGTAAAGAGGTGTGAGAGATATAAAAGCAGATGAAAAAACATGAAAAACACGCAAACACGCGTGCGCGGCAGCAGCAGCAGCAGCAGGAGCAGCAGCAGCGGTTTAGAAACCTTGTTTACAAAAAATGCGAGTAGCAAACGTGATGTCTTCATTACAAACAGAATGTACTATCATTTAGAGAGAGGCAGAGAGAGTGCGACAGATTGGTATGTCCGTCGCTTTCGCGCGTTTTTCCTCCTTTTCTGCAAGATCTCTCTCTCCCTCTCTTCGCTTTCACATCGTTCTTTTCGGAATACACACACGCGCACATCATCGTCGTCGTCTAGTTACAAAATTAGTTCGTTTTTGTCATGCTCGAGTTCAACCCGGGCATAATTTCCGGTTTCATTCCTAAAACCGAGCGACGGATGAAGTGGTTTCTAAACTTTTCACCCTCTTTAAAGTCTTGCGCGGTTTCCGGAATCGCCGTCGCTCTTTTCGCTTTGCTCGCGGTAAAGCCCGGAGAAGTGGTCAACTGCCTCGTGCAGAAAAAGGCGCACAAACCGACGGCAGAACCTAACGCGGCGAAGATTGGGTAGACCTGTTTGTTGTATCACATATAAGAAGGAAGAGAGAAGAAATCAGTCAGAGAGAGATAAAGAAAAAGAGGAGAAGGAGGAGGGTAAACGTTCTTCAAAATTGGAAGGAAAAGAAGAAGAAGAAGAAGAAGAAGAAGAAGAAGAAAAATGTACGATTAACACGTATCGTCCGTTGTTGTTTCGAAAAACGAACTGCTTCTCGAATCGCTTACCTCTGGTCTGAGCCATCGTTGCGACCAAGAGACGGATGCTGCCATCTTTACTCTCTCTTCTTTCTTAATCAGCGTCCAAAAGTTTGATGAGGGCAAAGGGAAAAAATTTTCTCTCTCTTCTCTCTCGAGAAAAATGATTCGATTCTTCTCTGTCTGATCAAAAATCGCCCCACGACCTCTGCCCTGTTCCTTGCGCCAACCACCAAAAGAGAACAATTTTTGTATTTTCTCAACTGCCTCATTACACTCACACGGAAAAGCAAAGAAGTTAAAAGAAAGAGTCAACATATGTATTTACGACGATCGGCGCAGCGCGTCGCCGCCTCGTGCTCTTCCTCTGTTTCTTCTTCTTCTTCTTCTTCGTGTACCACATCTTCTTCATCATCGTCATCATTAATAGGAGCAAGAGCAACGGCAGTGACAAAATCAATGTCAACGAAATCTTCCTCAAATCCACCGAAAGTGTTCGTCAACAAAGACACGAAAGTCGTTTGTCAAGGATTTACGGGGAAAAACGGAACGTTTCACTCGGAACAGGCTATTAAATACGGAACAAAGTTAGTCGGAGGCGTGACGCCAAAGAAAGGCGGGACCATGCACTTAAATTTACCGGTGTTTAACACGGTGAGAGAGGCGAAAGAGCAAACCGGCGCGAGCGCGACGAGTATATACGTCCCTCCACCGTTTGCCGCGAGTGCGATTTTGGAAGCCTTAGAGGCTGAGTTGGACTTAATCGTGTGCATTACAGAAGGTGTGCCTCAACACGATATGATCCGAGTAAAAGACGCACTAATGTCGCAGAGTAGATCTCGATTGATTGGTCCAAACTGTCCCGGAATTATCAAACCGGGCGAGTGTAAGATTGGTATCATGCCGGGATATATTCACAAGCCGGGAAAAATCGGCATCGTCTCACGTTCCGGGACGCTTACTTACGAAGCGGTGTTTCAAACCACAGAGTATGGACTAGGACAATCAACAGTCGTTGGAATCGGCGGTGATCCTTTTAACGGGACGAATTTTGTGGACTGCTTAGAACGATTCGTTGAAGATGATGAAACGGAAGGGATTATCATGATTGGAGAAATTGGCGGCACGGCGGAGGAAGAGGCTGCGGAGTTTATCAAAGCTTCTGGAACGAACAAACCCGTGGTTGGATTTATTGCCGGTTTGACCGCTCCTCCGGGTCGACGGATGGGCCACGCGGGCGCAATTACACAAGGTAAGGCTGGAACGGCGATTGGTAAGATCGAAGCTTTGGAGCAGGCTTCTGTGAATGTGGTTCGGAGTCCGGCGAAAATGGGCGAAGCGATGCATAGAATGATGGTCGAACTGGGTAAAGCGTAAGTTCGTAAAGAGCGTGGGTTTATTTAATCAATACTAACACTAACACATAACATGAGCGAGAAAAAGAAAGTAAAGAATATATTGTAAGTTTAATGTGAGCATTTTACTACAGCGCAAAGAAACTCTTCATGTTCTCGTTGGTCATTCTATTTTGTTCAACACGCATCAAAATTACCAGCCATTCCTAACGCCAGTCGTTCGAGTACGGATCCGGAGCTATAAAATTCCAAATCGAACCGTGAGAAGATCCTTGGCGCGCTAAACCCATTGAACTACCACGTCTACCCATCCCTCTGCTACCACGCGCGCTTTGCCTCTCCAACTCATCCTCTAACTGCATTCGCATCGACCGTTCGTCTTCGAGCTCAACACGGAGTTGTTCTTCTACTCGTTTCGCTCTTTGCAGCTGCCTTCTCAACGCCGCGAGTTCCTCGTTCATGACTGAATTGCTACTGTTTTCTCTCGTTTGCATTTGAGTCGAATCGTTCTGCTGATTGAAGCGCTGCACGGAAGCTGTGTGTTGCATGTTGCTATTCGAACTGTTATTAGCATTATTGATGTTGTTGTTGTTCGACGCGTTCCGCGAAGGCGCCACCGGCGGTTTGCCGGCGCCCAACAAGTGGTCTTTTGATCCGCTTCGTTCAATCAGAAACTGAGGATGTCTTGAAATGCTACAGTCGCCACGGTCTCGTACACCATCGTACCCTCCAAACGATACTAAAGCTGCAATTTCAGGGATAGCTATGCACGTGCCGCTCTCGGAGGCCACCGCCGAAGCCGGTGCCGCTCTACACGTTTCCGCCCACGCTGGCTCCGCGGAAAGAGGATCTCTAAGGGTCAAAGCCACAGTATCTACGCATCCGCCTTCGCTATTACCACCACCGACTACGTACCACATATCGCCTAAACGCGCAGAGGCCGCACCAGAACGAGGTTGCGGCATAAATCCACCCTCAGGATTGGTCTTTCGCCATCGACAGGCTTTCACATCTAAAGCGTACACTTCCGAGTTCACGCAGCCCGACGAGGTGCTCCCGCCAAAGACGTACACAAAGTGCGCGCCCGCGCTGTTTATGTACGCCGTCGCGCAGTGACCTCGTCGAGGCGACGGATACGTCCATCCTTTGCATCGAAGTTCTGTCCACGTCCTCGAGCTGACGTGATACAACCAACAATCTCCCAAACACTGACCGCTCGGCGTTTCGCCTCCAAAAATAACTATGTTTTCGCCACATCTCGACGCCGTATGCCCACCTCTCGCGCACGGACCTTTCCCGTTCGTGGTTATTTTCGTCCATTTTCCTAAGTTTGAATTTTGCGAAAGGTTTTGCGAAATGCCCGTTTGAAACGAGTTGGATAAGTCTAATATCCACATTTCAAACTCTGCGGGTTTTGTAGTTCCGTTTCTCCCAGCAGCTTTCGACGAAACATCTTTTGTAAACCCCCCACAAACGAGTAACTCGGTATGATTCTCTCCGCGTTCATCAGTAACGCACACGGCGTGACCGTGCCGAGGCGTAAAATTCGCGCCCGGCTGCACGCAAATACACTCCACCTGTTCCCATTGCAAGGTTTTGCAGTCTAAAGCTATGACGTCTGAACGCACCGTACCTGCGGTATTACCACCGATAACAATCATCTTATTCCCAATCGCATAGGCCGCGTGGCCGTGTCTCGCATGAGATCTCGATGAACGTGGCGTTAGCGCCGAGCCTAAAGTCGAAGTTCCTAAAGATGTCCAATTCCCATCCTCTCGAGCGGTTGCTATGCTCTCATGCGCCTCTTTCGTTTGCAAATACCACGGGCAAGTATCCCCATTGCCTCCTGCTACTACTAAACCTCCTCCTCCTCCTCCGTAAATTTGCAACTGTTGCTTATTCTCTTGCATGTTGTTCAAACCGCTACTCCCTCCGTTACTGCTTCTTCCACCGTCGCGCTGCTGCTGTTGATGGTGGAACACCTGGGAAGTCGACGCGGAAAGCATCGCGTTTTCGTTATTGTTGTGCATATCTCTATTATCGTTCGTGTTCATATTGTTCATGTTGTTATTCGTTGCGATGTATCCGTTTCTACCACCCATAACGCGTCCTGGCATCGGTGGAGATAAGGGCGGCGTGATATCCGCGCCGTTTCCTCCCACTCCTCCTCCTCCTCCTCCTTCTCCTCCGCGTTGGCTAGACATCGACGCTGGACTCAACAAACTCCGATCGGCACCCCAACCCATTTCCATCGTCCATCTTCTCGCGTTTTCTATCGCAACTTGCGTGTCTTCCGGATCTCCGTCGTTCGTGGAAAGCTGCCACCAGTTTTCATTCTCTTCCTCCATCGTGTGCACGTAAAGCGTCATCGCCTCCTTCGCATCCATCTCTCCTAAACTGGACCAGGCGTTCCATTTCGCTAGCTCTAGACTCGACCACCCCCACGGTTTCGGTTCGTAATTCGGTCCAACCATCACTTGTTGATACAAAGCGTACAACAATAATCTTGTTTCATCGGAGACTTGACGCGAGGATGGTGGCGGATCGGTAGCGAAAGCGATAGCCGCATAGAAGCGCTCTGGGAACGGCAAAGGACACTGTAAGTCCGCACCATTATCCTGATTGAGCTGAGAGGAAGACATTATACTTATTCTCGTTTACCCTTCCTCTTTCTATTCTATAAACCTTCTTCTTCTTCTTCTTCTTCTTCTTCTTCTCTCTCTTTCTTTGATCGAAGAAACCTGAAACCACACCCACACACAAGAGCAGGAGAATAAATCTCTCTCTCTCTCTTTCACTCTCTCGTCTCTCTCTCTCGCTCTTTCTCCTCCTCCTTTCTCTCTCTCTCCCTCTCTCTCTCTTCCCTTGCAAATATGCGCGTGTTTGCGCGAAGAAGAGGACCGAGTGAGCCTTGAGAGAGCGCGCTCAAGCACACACTATTTCCCTCTTCTATGAAGAGCGAGAGAGAGAGAGCAATCTTTTTTGTTTTCTTTCTTCTCCATTCGAACTCCAACTCCATTCGAAAATTTTAGTCCACAAACAGGGAAAAATTTTTCCTTCTTCAAACAACATCGCCCCCGACGAGAAAAAACGATGCGCTCTTTCTCTTCTCACAAAAAGAAAAGAATAATGTTCGTGGCATCGAGAACGACGACGATGAGACATTTGATGGCATCATATACGCGCGTGGTTTCTTCTGTTGCCAACGCTGAACGCACCGCTTTCGCCTCGTCCTCGTCGCCTTCAACTTTGGCGCCACGACAGCAAGAGGAGATGTTGCGCAGTAAAACGAATAGTTTTAGAAGAAGTTTTTTAATGACGAGCAGTAGTTGCAACAACAAGGAGGATGAAGAGGTGAAGTGCGACGCGATCAGAGTGAGAAGAAGACGAAGAAAGACGACGACGATTCCAACGCGCGGGTTCGCGGCGAAATCTTCCGGTGAAGACCAAGAAGAACAAGAACAAGAACAAGAAACGACGACAGATTTTGCAAAACTAGATGGCGATTCTGTCGGGAAATACGTGCTGGTGAGCAAATCGCAACTTCCTCTAGATCAGTGTAAAGCAATCGAGAGAGAGTTTGCGTTTACTGGTGCGAATGGTTTGCTGTATAGAAAGTGCGACGACGCGCTCAGAGAGGTCGTAGCTCGTCACGAGCAAGTGCACTTGAGAGGATACCGAGGAAGTGGTAAATCTGTCTCTCTCGCGATGCTCGTATTACGCGAACGCGCTTTAGGATCTTTAGTCGTTTATTTGCCTCGTGCATCACACTTGGTGACGAGAAGTTCGTACCAGAAACACGGAGAAGGGGAGCAAGAGGATCTTTGGGATACGCCAGACGCCGCTCGAGTGTTTCTCCACGCCGTCGCGGCTGAGCCAAACGAAACGCTCTTGGGGAAGATAAAAACGAGCGATGGTAAACAAACCTTACTCGAAATAGTTAAGTCTGGGTTAGAGAAAGGCGATCAGCACGTCACGCAGAATGCAATTGACGTCGTAGATGAGTTAGTGAAGCAAAAGGACGTTCGAGTCGTTTTCGCTTTTGACGAACACAATGCGTTATACGGGCCTTCGGATATGCACGAGGTGAAAGGCCCACGATCGAGGAAAAATATACACACCGACAGATTGCGGTTAGCGTTGAAGTTGCGCTCGTGCTTTCCAACGGCGAATGGTGGCAGATATATTGCGTGTGATAGCACCACAGATGTTGGGAGTTCGAATCCAGTCTTCAAGAGTGAGGATGAAAACGTTTTCGATTTTGAGATTCCAAAGTTCAACGTAGCCGAAACGTATGCTTTATTGAAACACTACGAGGAAGTTGGCAAATGCTCGCGAGGGATAAACAAGCAAATTGCACTCGAGTTTAAAGCACTCACGAATGGTAAGGTGAAGGAAATACAAGAGTATCTCATGTTTCAAAACGCTTGAATTAATTTTTAAAGAATAAGGTTGTAATTTTGACAAAGTAGTACAGGAATATATAAAAAAGAGGGGGGGCTTTTTACCATTGCTCGCCTACCGAGAGTATTCCTTTCTTTCGCCCGCGTCCATTTGTGGCAGGTCTCGCGAACCTCCCTGGGCTAAAGTGTTCGAGATTACAACTCGATTTACCATCCATGATCAATTCGGAAACGATTTGACCGGTAATAGGGGCCCATAGAATCCCCCAACAGTTGTGCGCGCTCGCCACGATTGCGTTCTCGACGTTCGGCAACTTACCGAGAAAAGGTAACGCGTCTGGAGCGCAAGGGCGCATACACGCTTGCGTTAAAATTGGAGGCGAGGAACCAACGGACGGGGACATGGACTTGAAAGAATCCCATGCCGCTTGCACTCGGCTGGGATCTGCCTTGATGAGATCAGCAGATTCACAATCGCCCCCCGGCGCTAATCTATCCTCGTCCACATAATCGCTCCCGCCAATCCCGCATAAATACACCGATCCGTCGACTCTGGGGTACACTTCCAAGTGTGTTTGGAATCGAGGGTCTTCGGCACAAAATAACGCCGCTGGATTGCTTTTCACCGCGTCTGAAGCTTCAAAAACTATCGAAGTTGATTTAATGCCAGTCATAGGAAAGTCGGCATCGAGAAACCAACTCGCCGCTCTCGTCGTCCACGGACCCATCGCAACGACGACGACGTCGCATTCGAGAGTGATCGATTGCGAGTCATCGCTTTTATTCTTCACGTGTACACCGTTCACAACGCTCCGCGCTTCGTCTTTAAAACTAATCCCCGTGCACTCCGTACTATATAAAGTCTTCAATCCATTTTTCGTCGCGGATTCGTGCAACTTACTCGAAAGCTCCGACGGAGTTACTTGCGCAGTATTCTCGTCCAAAACCGAGTTCTGCTGAATATCGCCGTCTAACCATTCTACCAACGGATCCGCTAATCCGCTCTCACCGGCTTGCACCGATAACGTTCGAATTTTACGAAACGACGTCACGTCCAAGTCTTTCGCCAACTTTTCGTGGAGTTCAAAACTCTTCGTGTGCAACTCTCGCGTTTGCTTATTACCCCAACCGCCCGGGGATAGAAATCCTCCCGCTTTCCCGGAAGCTGCTGGTGCCACCTTGTCGCACCGTTCCACCAACGTCACGTTCGTGCACCCTCTCTCGCTGCACAAGAAATACGCCGAAGCTAAGCCTTGCAAGCCGCCTCCAAGAATCACTATCTTTTTATCTTTTGTTTGGTCGTCTGATGATGATGAAGATGATTTCGTCGCTCCGCAGCGGACTCCTGCGTTGGCACGCATCTTCTTCTGTTGCTTTTTTAGGGCAAGGGTATCGGTTATTGAGCTGGCTGATGTTGTCGCAAAACTACTCGTTGTCGCTCTCATCGTGTCGTGCGCGTATGTCGTGGATGTGCGCTTTTATTTTTCTTTCTTGTCTTTTTGGTGTGAAACCGAGTCAAACCGATCTCGCCCTCGTCTCGCGCGTCAAAAACAAAGGAGATACGAACGAAGGAAATGACTGCCGGCATGGGAAGAGGCCGTCCTTTTTTAAACGAAGAGGAAGAAGAGGCGACGAACACCACCACCACTACCGCTGCTCTTCCGCGCGATGTTCTTGTGGTGCGTGTCTTCGCTCGAAAGTGAATCCTATTTGTTCTCTTTTTTTACACGCTTAAACTCGCATCTCTCGCATGTGAATCTCTAAGCCCCTGAGCAAAAAAGTTTGACTCGTGTGCGCGTGTGTTCATCGACCAAACCTCTCACTCTTGCGCGCGCTTCCTTTGATATAAGTCGCGACCAATTAAACATATCTTTCTCTTTCTCTCTCTCTCTCCCTCTCTTTCTCGGGTGGAATATCAAAAACAGAAACGAATGTGCGAGAAGATTGCTCAGCTGACGAAAGTAGTCTCCAATTTGCACTCTGAAACCGAAGACGCTCGAGAGCGAGAAAAAGAAATGGAAGAAGAACACTCGAACACTATCGAACTGTGTCGAGCGGATGCGGCGAGGAAAGTTTTAGAGACGCACTCGAAATGGCGCGAAGAGGCTAATGAAAAAGAACGGTTCGAACGAATTGCAAACGAGTTGGAAGCGAAGACGCGTATAATGCAAAGCGGCGTGGATGAAGCGTTGCGCGAGATCATACGAGAAGCGGAATCGAAATCAGATGCTTTGAACGAAAAAATGGAAGAGCTCGAAATTTTGTTTAAACTGAGCGAACAGAAAGAACGAGAGCAGAAACAAACGATAGAACACACCGTGAGTGAGACGAACAAAAAGTTATTAAAAGAGATGGAACTTCGTCAATCATTGGAGGAAGAGAAGAGTAGAATTGAAAGAGAACGGCGGGCGTGGGAGACGAAGGCTGAACATCTAGAAGAGGTCGTGGAGGCGCGGCGAATAGAAGTTGAAAGCAAAGATGAAAAATTGAAATCGATGGAAATAAAATACGAAGAAATGTTGAATGAGTACAAAACTCTCGAGACGAAAGGAAAAGAAAGCGTACGAGCGCTCATGGAGGAGCACGAAAGTCAAACCGCTTTAAATGCCGAAAAGTTTAAGCGTGGATGTGAAAGCTTAGAGAGAAATTTCCAAAAGGAAAGCTTGTTTTACCGTGAAGAATGCAATAAAGAAGTCAATTCGGTTCGTGAAGCCTTGGAATCGCGTCTCCTTCGCCAAGTAGACGCGTGCGACGTTTTATCTCGAGAGGTTGAGGCTCTCAAGGAAAACGTAAAGAAGGAACAGTCTCTGAGTATAGACCTTCAGAAGAAACTTCAAAACGAAATAAGTTCGAGCGTGAAACTACGCAATATGAATGAAGAGCTTAATAAACAACTCGATATTGTTCATGCCTCCCGCGAAGATGGTATCAAAGTGAATACAGAACAGTCAAGTGTTATTGAAACGCTCGAACGACGCCTCGAAACAGCTTTGAGCGATAAAAGAGGAATTGCCGAGAATCTGCGTAAACTTGAAGATGCGAGACATGCGACACACCTCGCGCTAGAAAAAGAGAAGAAGGTGGCGCGCGACTTAGAGATTGCGAACGCGGACTTTGAGCAAAGACACGTTCAGACGCTCGAAAATTCTATGGCTATTTCGAAACAACACAAAGAGGAGCTTTTTGAACTCGACTCGAAACTTCGCAGGGAACATGAATCAGAAATTGAGATTTTACAAGAACAGCACAAGTGTGCGCTCGAGGATGCGTTGGCATCTCGACATGAGCACTTACAAACACAAAAAAGAGATTTTGAGAGAAAGGCTGTACTCGTAAACGAAGAAATGAAAGAGAAACTGCGTCAAGCAAAAGAAGAAAACAAAACGCTCGCGCAAGCGCTCCGAGAGCACGAGTCTCAAGCTTCAGATTTTGAATACACGATCCAAGAACTTCAGAATTCTCACGACGCTGAAACTACAAGGCGAGATGCCGAACGAAGAGCAATATCTCTCGAGGCTGAAGCCTCCCGGGCGCGAGAAACACGTTTGAGGGAGGAAATTCTCGGTTTACGTAAAGAAAATATGCGAGCAAACGAAGCAGCACGGGATGTGAAGGAAGAAATGAATACTCGACTTCGCGAAGTCCGCGAAATATTCAACGAAGAAAAAAGAGCTTTGTGTGTATCTTTCGAGCGATCTCACAAAAGTGCTCTCATGGATGCAGAAAAAGTGCTCGACTCGGAAAAGAGGAAAGCGGATCTCGCGTTTGAAAACAAGGCGCGTGCGATGAATGAAGATTTCGCGAGAAGACTATCGCGAGAAATAGATGAAGCCGTCGAAGCGACGAAAAACATTGACGACGCAGAGATGCAAGATATGATCAATGTATACGAGAAAAAGATGTTGGACATGGACGCGGAGAAGGAGAGAAGCATTCGTAAATTTGAATTAGAGAAAGAGGAAACTATCGCGCATCTGAACCGCTGCCATGAAGGAACAGTTTCCACCTTACGGAAAGAGATTGAAGAAAGGGCGAGAGCCAGCGAAACGAAAATTTCTGGCATGGAAGCCTATTTTCAAAGTCAAACGAAACAAATCACGACGAGCTATCAGAATAATCTGGAGAAATCGTTGCGTGCACTCGAGAACCGACTCGAAAACGTTCGCAAATCTGAGAACGAAGCGTGGGCGAAATCATTGGAAGAGGTAAAATTGGCACATCAATCGGACATCGACGAAAGTAATACTCGCGAAGCAACGCTTTTAAGCAAAATCCAAGCCTTTAACGACCAAATCAGCGCCGAGCGATCGGCGAATGCACTCGAGAAGGAAAAATTAAGCGCAAGTCACCGAGACTTTATTTCAAATCTACGAAAAGACCACAGAAATTACGTGGAGAACATGAAAGCTATTCACCGCGATACCATCGAAGAGGAGCGCTTAAACACGACGTCCGCGAATGCGAACTCCGAAAAATGGAAACGTAAATACAATGCGCGAGAATCTAGAGAGTGCGACGTGCTCAAGATTCGGGCGCTCGAGACGCAGCTTTCCAAAGCGACGGCAGAATACCTCGAATCCGAGAAAAAGCGGAAAGCCATGCAGGAAGAAGTGCTCAAGCGCGAGATTAGTTGCGCAAAAGGTATAAGTTTTGACATCCCGACGCTTCGTACGAAGGAAGGTATCGTCACGATTGACAGATCGAAGATGAAAGTAAAATTTTAATCATACGCTGACACGCAAATTCACACCTGTCCCTTTCTCTTCCTCTTTATTAGTGACTCAGTCAGTGAGAGAGTAATGTTTTTACATATTGACAATTCGCCATATATATAGCCTATTTCCATCTTTTCGGAGCGCAAATTGCGCTCTGTCCAACCCAATATTCGTGTTGATGTTTCGGTCTTTCCAAGACAAATCTGATAGTCGCTCGCTAATATAACAATGGACCTGAACAAGTGATAAAAGAGAGCGCGCGATGAAAACTGCAAAATTGAAAAAAGCGAACAAAACGAAAATTGAACGCACACAACGCACAGAATGAATTACATAGTGGCACCGATATTGGAACGGGTGCTCCGTAACTATATCGTTGGTTTGGACAGAACGTCTGTCTCGACTTCAGTGTGGTCTGGGAACGTAAACTTGGAAAATATCTGCTTAAATGCTTCAAATTTGAACAACGACTCTTCGTTGCAACTACCATTTTCCATCACGAAGGGAACGATTGGAAACTTATCGCTATCTATGGATTGGAAAACGTGGTATGCACGTAGGCATCCGATAAATATTCGAGTGAGTGATGTTGTGATACAGTGTTCTCCGCGGGAAGAGGATGATTGGTTCCGAGCGTTTGGCGCGGCGGCGTCTTCTACGGAAGCAGAAGATATCGCGAGAGAAAAGCTTCAGAAGAGTATAGACGACATCGCATCAATGCAGGAAGATCCCGCATTGATGGCTATTTGGGCACCTCTGTTTGCAAGTATGCACGTAGAGTTAGAGAACGTAACTATCATTTTCAAAGACATATCACCAAAACGAGAAAAAGAACAGACAGAAGACAGTGACGACGACGAAACGAAACATCTTTCAGAATTTTCCATACGCCTGGACTGCTTACGAATCGCGAATCCGAACGATGACGATGCAGATAGTAAATCTTCGGAAATAGCGAGCGCATTCTACAGCCAAGCGTCATCTGTTGATTTTATGGAAACGCGAGTTAAATCCATAGACGTTACCGGATTCCGCGTTGCGTTAGAGTGCGATTGTCGTACGCCGAGAGGCTGGTTTCCGGAACACCCTTTCCTTACGATTTCATCACCTGCTAAAGAGCATTCGCATGAAGGATCACCATCACCGACCTTGATACGTATTGATAATACCACTTTGCTTCTCAGAGTTTCTCGGCGTAAGAAGAATCGTGGTTTTGCCGCTGCGATTGTCGCTGTGAACGATGACGCGATTCACCTAGCCTTAACGCCCGCTCAGCTCATCTCAATTGCCCATCTAGAATCCGCACTGAAGGTTTGGAAAAAGAGAATAGAATATGCATTTGCGAAAAGACCATTAAATAAGGATGGAAAAAGTTGGAAAGAGTGGTGGCAGTATGCAAAACGTGCAGTCCTGAGAGGAAGAAGAGAGTCCAAGAAGTCAACGCCTAATCAACGCGGCCCGTCAAGAAAGAGGACAGAGGCGAAATCCAAGGACACTTCTCAGCGATTATCAGAAATAGTTAAAGACGCCATCATTGCTTCTTCGTCATCCAATACGACTGGTAGTGATGATTATGATGACGATGGTTGTAGTAACGATACATATGATGATATGGACCAAGATGATGACGCAGAATACGCCGAGGAAGAAGAAATCTTCGCTAGTCTTGGCTTCAAGTCATCTAGTACACTGACGGGCCTTCATTTGCGGCGTAGACTAAAGCGAGGTTTGGAAGCTACCGCGTCTGTAGCGACAAAACTGTCATTCACAACTATCGAACACATGCATCAACGTGGACAACGACGGCAACGGTATAAACGATCGAAGTTAAATAAACCTAGGCAAGCTGCGCGCATCAAACTGCACCAACAAATTATGGAGCACACAGATTGTGTTTTCCAAGTAGCGATACCAAAACTTTCTGTTCGACTGCACGATAATTTTGGAGCCGATAAGTGCATAGAGTTAGTATACGACAAAGTCTATGTTCGAGTCAATGAAGAGGAGACCCTTGATCCCATGGAAAGCAATAGTTCTGATCTCAAAGTTGTTTTGCAAAGTTTTTCTGCTTACGTAGTATCGGGTGATAAGATGACGGAAATTCTCCGAGGGAAGGACAACCATAAACATGCGTCAATCACTCTTGAAACGAGTGAAGGTCAAAATATAACATCTCTCGTAGTCGCTCCGTTAAATGTTGTGATTGATTCGGTATCTTTGGAGCTGATTCTACAGTTTGCGGTAAATAAAGTTCCAAAGAGCTCGCTTTTTGCAAATAGATTGAGTGCTACTCTGTTCCCGCTTTGTGAAGCCTTGAAATTGAATACGAGTTCTCGTTTGCAGACGGTTGAAGCGTTGTTGGAGGCTAAAGAATACGCTAAGCAAATGGATATTACTCTAGAAGGTTTATCGGTGTGTTTGGTGCACAATGAAACGAGAGAACCTTTACTTTGTGCTGGATTTGATAGATTAACTTCGACTTCTGGTGGTGTCGTAAGAGACGAGAATGATGAAATCAATGTCTTCGTAGGAAGAGACACGTATATGAACGACTTACTGGAATCTGCGAAAGATATTGGTGATATTGCATCGTTAAACGAATTAGAAAATTTAGTAGGAACGATGAAAAGCTCGTTTTCGGTTGACAACATGTGCATCGGGACAAACATATCCGGTGACAAGACCTTCATCTTGAATGGTTGGAGCGCAGCAATTATTTCCGAGAAAAATACGGTAAATCGTACCCAGCGACTTGCAGTTCAGCGCTTTGACCCCATCTCTTTATCTATTTTACCTTCAGATGTTAAGAGTCTCGCCATGCTATTTGATATTTTTTCACGCATGCAGGTGAACAAAATGGATGTATCCAACTGGCGTTCGGACAAACTGTTCAAAGTTTCTGCGATGATTGCGCCTCCGATTACACTGGACGCCAGGGTATCTTTGCCTGATATTGACTTAGAAATTCTCGATGTGAACGGTAATGGTAAATATATTGACGAGGAGCCCGACTTTTGGTTACGGGTCAAAGTGAAGGGTCTCGCTTTTGATGCAGCTTCTACGACCATAAAGGAAGAGCCGATAGCTTGGTCCACAGTGAAAATCGATTCATTTTCGGTACTTTGTGAAAGTAACACTATAGCAGCAACTGTTTCAAATATTTCAATATCGAGAGCAGAACGCAGAGATGAAAATGTATACGTCCATGCAGATATCGGTGGTATTGAGGTTGATGCATCTCTTTATGACTGCGTTGCTATGATTCGAAAATTCAGTTCAGCAACGACAGAAACTCAAAGTGATTCGAATCGGGAAAGTTTTTCTTTGCAATCACAGCACGCTCCGTCATCACATGCGCTGGAGGCACCCAACATGCGATGGAGCGATTTGCCAACGCGACGTGTATTGCTTATTGACGATGTTCCTCCATGCGTGGACTATGTTGCAAGAGCAGTTTTGGAGGTTACTGATTCGAAGTCAATCGTCACAGGCAAACTCGAACGAATCTCGGTGGTGAGTTCGCTTTTTGAGCACAAAAATGCTGGATCCATCTCTATGAATATCCCAGGCGGTGTTGAACTAAGAACTGTTCCCGTTTCGATTACGAGTGAAGCATATGTGAAGATGAACGAAATCAATTTGGCTTTCACGACAGAGGATGGATACCATCAGTCGGCTTCTATTTCCAGAGTGAATGTAATGGCCTCCACTGACTTTAGAACATTTTCAGGACAATGGTCTGTAACCGTACCTTGGCAATTTGAAGCAATGAGTAATGTGATAATTGCCGACTTTGATGCGTCGGTGGATCTTTCGACCGGAGTAGATGTTGTCATCGATGAATTTTACGTATGCGCCGGTAAAAGTAAATACGGCGCGCAAGAAGCTATTCGAATGTTGAGAACATCGAGTCGATTACTGGAGGTAAAATCGATCCATATCGAAAGACGACAGGATCCCGATGATTTAGAAGTCAACGTCGCGCATATTGACGCTCGCTTGACATCGACCCATATCAGTATCGTAGATTCGTTCATCAAGAACGTCGTCTCAGAGCTTGATAGGGTTTGTAGACGAACAGTGGTGCTTCCCTCCGCCGACAAAGATCGTCCACTCTCATCTCTATCATCGGCATCTTCTTCATCTTTGATATCAGAGCGCAGTATGGAAACGAACCCGAGCAGAACCGAAAATAGCGAAGGAGACAATACGAACTTTGTCAAAAATCTGCCCGATTCTACTAAACTTGGTATCCGTCGCATTAGCGTGCGTATCGATGATGATCGATACAGTATGGAGCACCCGGTTCCGGTCTCTTTCGCTTCTTTAACGAACACGTACGTGAATTGCACAAAGAGAAGCAAAGATTCCCTAGAAGCAAATCATATCAACCATACAATGAAAGAAAATAAAGTCATTCCACTTTCTTTATCAGTATCTTTCCAGGTCTGCGGGGGCACATATGACACGTTGAAACGCAACTGGGAATTTGCCTTGGAGCCAGTTGCATTGAAAAGTTCTGTGGAAACTGGAAACAAATCGTTCATCCTAACAACTTCTTCCATTGATTTCGTAGTTCGAAAAACGATACTTGAGTCATTAGCAGTTTCCAATGCCATAGTAAATTGTGACAGTTTGAGATCTGCTTCCCGAGCGCGAGATACCCGCGCGGTTGAGCCCTTTCAGTGCTTCTGGCTGAACAATTCTTCCGGAGTAGATCTTAGCTACGAATTTTTGACAAACATGGACACTTCATTGGGCGGAACATGCATCTCAAACGGAGAGGTTGCGGTTCGTTACGGAGATTCGTGGAAAGATGATGCATCTGAATACCTAGAGAGACTGGGAGATGGCGACTTATCTTCGCTTGCGTCGCCGTTGGGAATGAGCAACGAATACGGATATGAGCGTTCTGGATTGTCATTATTTCGCTTACCGACTGTTATTGGCTTGAAGATTCGTCTGACCAATGCCCCAGAATCGCGACATTATCTATCATTGGCTGATTTGGAATCTAAAGCCCGGAAATGCGAAGCGTTGCCAAAATCGGTCTGGGGTGGCACAGAGGGAGACTCGTGTTCGTTAGTAGCGGAGATTCGATGTCGCGAAAACGCAGTTGAGCAAAGAGAGGTGGTATTGCGTTCGAATGTTGTTGTTCAGAATTCAACGTTAAAGCCAGTGGTGTTATCTTTCGCCGGAAAATCGACGTTTGGCCCAATTGAGGCTGGAGAGTATAAATACCTTCCATTATCGCTTGCCAGCTTAGATTCGTTCGTTTGGAAATTTGAGGGCGAAGGGGCATTCTCCTTACTGCCAAGTGATGAAATCTCACTTCATTCCGTCGATTCATTCATACCAGTAAATGCGAGGCGATGTGCGATTGTGATATCTTCCGACGAAGAATCTGTCACACGGACAATTGCTTTTGTTGCGCCCTTAGAGCTGAGAAATCATCTACCGGTCCCAATAAAGGCAAGTTTCTTATCTGGAAATCGGAAGTTTTCTTCTTTTGTTGTTGCTCCTCGATCGACAGCGATTATAGAAGAGTCTGAAGATGTCTTGGACGCAGCTACTTTATCGTTTGTTCCCTTGGGATACGTCTGTGCGAGAAGTTCTATATACATCCCCACATTTTCAAACTTGTCACGACGACAAAATCCTCTCAAAGTATTCAGACATATGTCTCCGTCTATTCGTAGAAATACTAACGATAGGAGCGACGAGGATGTGACGACTTTGGAATGCTCCGTGTACTTGGACAAAAATACGAGCTCGAGAGTAGTATCAATCGCGTGCGCTATGACGTTGACAAATTTGACGACGCAGTCGCTCACGCTTAAATACGCGGACATGAAAAGCATTACGAGCGGCAAGTACAACGATAGATTGGGCTCACTCGATGAATCAAGCGCAAACACTGTAGTTTGTCCTCCAACGCCACCATCTACAAGTGTCAATGAGATGGGAAGAATTGGAACCACGGAAAAGGCATTTGAACACACCGCTGCATCTGATTTATCTTCGAAAGCAGTGCTCTTTAATCGAATGCATTCTACGTCGTTTTCTTCTTCCGATTTAGAAGCATCATTCACATCGACTCCAGTTCGAGCGAACTTGAGCGCTAGGTTCCAAACGCCTTCTCCAAATGCTTTTGGTGTATCTTCCGCAGGAGTTTCCTCACATTTATCTCGATTTTCATCTGATTCTGCACCTTATGCCTTACCTTCGTCATCCTCCGGAGGCAAGATTTTGGCAATGAAGAACAGTACACAATATCCGAGAATGCTTGGCGATTCGCGACGGCATCGGAGAGACAGCGGCTTTGGTCTATTCACGCTAGGATGTGAAGAGTATGCGTCAGACCCGTTTGAGCTTGCGCCCGCGTCTGGGAAATTCAAAATAGTACACGTAAAACCTTATTATAGCTACGTCATCACGACAATATACGAGGATTCCGACGGGGGATGTGCTCACATTTTTGTGCGTCCGAAAGGGACGATAACAAATTCCACAGACGAAATTGTAGCATTTAAGGAATCTGATTTTGAAGAGTCAGATGGGATTATCCTTCTGCCGGGACAGACAGCGCACGTGCGAAATAAGAAACCTGCTAACAGCATGACGAAAGACAACGCCCGTGAAGGTGAGAGAAAAGAAGAAAGTGCAGAAGAGAGTGAGGATGCCCCGCGTGTTCGCATACGCCCAGCATCATCTGCTCAGGAGAGATGGAATTGGTCCGATGAAATCACAGCTTCAACGGCGTGGTGCCGATGTACGAGAGCTCTCAGTTTAGACCGGACGAAAGATGACGTACATTTTTCGGTTCAGTTTAACGAGTCTGAGGAAGATGGATGCTATAATATCGATGTCATTGCAGGTAAGCATTTCGTAAATCAAGACGGCGACGATATCGACGACGACGAAGAAGAACTACCAGGTGTTAAGGGATTTTTTCAGACGTCACCTCCGCCCAAGTTCGTCGTTTCTCCTCTGAAGAAGCCTTCGTCTTCATCTAAGATACCAGTCTCTCATTTGCTATCGTCGCCAGTGTCTAAGTCATCAGCGACAGCTTCATCTTCGTTATCTTGGAGAACAAAACCTTTCTTTTTGGAGAGCTTTCAAATCAAAGTTGCATCAATCGGGCTTTCTGCTCAACACAAAAAGACAGAGTTGGTGAATGGTAGAGTGCACGGCATATCAGTGATGCTGTCCGAAAATTGTAAGGATGAAGAAGAGCCCGACCCGCTCGTTCAAGGGCATCTTATTGTCGAAAGAATTGATATCTGTACATCGAGCTCGAGCGAAGAAAATGAATCATCCATTATTCTCTCCGTGCCGAATGCCGAGATGAGGACGGCGAACATCGGAGCCACTTATTTTACCGCTGCAAGAAACGCGATTACGCTTACACTAAGTGGGCGCGTATTTTCACGTCGCGTTACGCGATCGGGTGCTCGCGTAGATGTTGATGTTGCACCCGTGCGCATTGATTTGCAGGAAAGTTTGCTGAAAAAAGTTCCAGGATTTGTCGCGGTATGTGTCCAGTCGCTGGATGTCTTGGAAAAACCAAAACTAGAGACGCGACTCAAGATGGAGAGAAATAGGAAAGTGAAGAGTAAAAGCTTCAAAGCCATAGAAGATGCTGCGCTGTTTCGAATAGACAAGCTTTCTATTTCTGACGTGCCAATTGTGCTTTCCTTTACAGAATTGCCGTTTGTTCCGTTTTTGTTCTCAAAGCTAGCCGCGGTTGAACGGGCTAAAATTACTTTGAGCGGTTTCAAGAATCAGAAAGCGCTCGCCTTTCCGGACGAGGTTTTGAAAGCTTTAGAGAGACACGTAAAAAACCAAGCGGTTGGAAGAATTCGAGATTTGATAAAGCACAATGCTCTGTTAGGTGATCCCGCTCGTTTAGTGGAGTCCACTCGGCACGCTGTACATGAATTAGGCGAAGGGAATGGTTTGAAGGCTTTCGCTCGCGTTACTTCTGCTTTCGGGAGGTCTGGTATGACAACTTTAAATCGCATCAAATCGATCGCTGACGGTTGGGTAGAAGAGTTCGATTCCTTGGAAAATGAACGACGCAGAGCAGTGCGTGACCGTCACATCATGTCATTACCATCATCATCAATCAACGTCGTCGACGGCAACGTTCTACCCACGCGCTATTCCGAGCGCGTTGTTGGCTCTGTTTGTAAAGCAGTCATGGATATCATTCAGAATCCAATCACTGGACTCGAGTGCAGAGGCTTGGTTGGTATGGCAGAAGGAAGCATATTTGGAGCGGTATCTGGCATCTCTCGGATTCTTGCGGCGTTCATCGAAGGTCCTTTGTCTTTGGCGAATACATTTTTGGGTGAATAAGATGCATTAATTAGATAGATGAATTAAGATCATTCCTCCTCTTTCGCTCGCGCGGCGGCTTTCTTCGCGGCTAATTCGATCATCCAAGCCGGCTTGGGTGCCGCCGGCGTTGATTGTTCTCTCGTCGCCTCGTCTCCCCCCTCTTCTTCCTCTCCTTTCGTATTATTCGTATTATTCTTCAACTTTAGATTCTGTAGAAACTCCTTCCCTAACGCCCCCCCGGCTTCCATGCCGGGAATTCTAACAGCACCTTTCGGTGGTTTGAACGTCGACGACGTCGAGTTCTCTTCTTTTCCTTCTCCTTTTTCTCCTTCTTTTTCGAGTTCACGAACCAACTGTTTCAAAGTTGAAAAGGTTGGCCGCAAACTTTGATTTGTCGTCGTTTCTGAAGAAGACTGGACGAGAAAGTGCGTCTCTAATTCGTCCAGCTCTGCTCTGCTCTGCGCGATCAGCTTTGACAGAAGGGATATTTTAGCGTCGTCTGCAGTCGTCGTTTCCATTATTACCGTGTTATGTTGTCCGCGTGTTGTGTGTGCGTGTGTGTGTGTGTGTGTGTGTGTGCTTATAAACGAATGCCTTATATATATTGGCTTATATATAAAAAAAGTGTAGGACTGTAGGTGTTCAGACCTTCTTCACAGACAGAATCTCTCACACCCTTCTCTGTCAGAACTTTGATCGAACCAGTCTCTTTCTCCATGTTTCTCTCTCGATTCTAATTCATCTTCGGGCTCGCTTGGTTTAGCTCGTCATCGTCAAAATAACCCTCTCGACTGCTTTGCGCACTGAATCATTCGCCTTTCGAATTCGCGTCGTCGAACTTCGCGCTCATAATCTCTCTTCCCTCTCTCGTCCAGTCCGATTTTTTACGTAATTTTCGGGCGCTTGTGCGTCCGAACGCACTCGTCACAAAACCACTCCGAATCGCTGTTTTTCAAGTTCTTATCCAGATCCTCTCTCGATGTTCCAATGCACTCGGGATGGAACCACTCTTTACATTCGCCGCACTCGACCATGAACAAATCCGGGTTATACGGCATCGAGCACTTACAAAATACTTGCACGTGGTCCGGTTTAAACTCGCTCGTCGCCGCTTTGTAGGCAAACCTGCTGAAGAAAGATTTTTCGTTGACCGATTGCAACTCTTGATAATCCGCTAAAGTGTACACGTGTATTTTACTTTCAATCGTGCTCGCTTTTACCCAATCGGTGTGGTCGCTCGCGAATACCTCGTGTTCGCCGTGGAACGCTTTCCGTCCCGAAGCCGATTCTTCCGGTCGGTAGTACCACGACACGTGCACGTTTATTTTATCCGCTCTGTTCTCTATTTCTTCGTCCGTTTCTTTCTTGTCTTCATTGTTCTTGTCCGCTTTCTTCTTCTCCTTCTCGTCTGCGTGCACGTCGAAGCGTAAAATTTTCGCAATGTACGGCTTTTCTCCTTCCGGTGCTTTCATGGAGACGACGTCGTGGACGTTGTACGTTTCGTCGCCAAGCTCTATGTATTTGATGACGTCTTTACTTGTTTTATTCGTGTTGTTGTTGTTGTTGTTGTTGTTGTTTTCAACACCACCTGTAGTATTCAACAACGTCGATGTTGATGGGGGTGGTGGTAACACATTCTCTCCGGCCATTCTTTTTTTCCTTCGCGTTTCCTCCTTTGTTGTTGCGCTTACGTAGTATTTATTATTATTATTATTATTATTATTATTAT
>JGI20151J14362_10000241_pt1 | contig 40388 bp, 28 predicted proteins | sample COG_01_FD_14362 | JGI IMG/M metagenome (IMG submission 14362)
AGTACGATCCTTCCTCGTGTCCTCAGGAGTACCTTCCGATCATAGAAAAACTTGAAGAGATTGAAATACAGCCAGATGAGTATTACTTGTGGTACAAGAAACTCTCAAGAGCTTTGTTATTTCGCGTTCAGGCGGATCGCCGGTGGTGCGAATTGGACAATAAAATGCGCACGATGCTCCACGACCTTGGCTTCCCTGGCATCGACCACGTCTCGTGGAAATGGACGTCAAAACCGCTCCGTCGCGCAATCTTCGAGAAGTTCTTCCCTGCTTTTGCGTACTACGTCCACAAACACTTCGGCTACGAATACACTCGCATGCGTAAACTCATCGAAAAATACGACTCGGTCGACGCTTTGCGAAAAGACGAAACCGGCTTTGGTCTTCACGCCATACGAGAAGCCGAAACGCAAGATTTAAGCGAACGCGGCGCGAGATGGTTGACCAGGAAGTTGAGCTCATCAGAATGAGATAGTAGCAAACCATTGTAGCATTTGGCATTTCAACGTTCATAGAAATATGAACTCGTAGTATTCGAAAAAATTAGAGAAAGTCACTTCATTGAAAATCCGCGCAGCACACACAAACACGCACGAACATATCAACCGAGCAAATGGCCGCCACTCTCCGCCTCCAAAAAGAACTCAAACTCCTCCTCAAATCTCCCGAACCCGGCATCGTTGCCAAACCGTCCTCCTCCACCAATATTCTCGATTGGTACTTCCTCATCGACGGACCGAAAGACACCGCTTACGACAAAGGAAAATACTTGGGCAAAATTCTTTTCCCGAAAGATTACCCGTTTAAACCACCCGGCATCATCATGTCCACGCCGTCTGGGCGGTTCGAACCGGGGAAGAAAATATGCATGTCCATGTCGGATTATCACCCGGAAACGTGGAACCCCATGTGGTCGGTGTCGAGCATTTTGAAAGGGATTCAGAGCTTCATGGCGGACAACGAGATAACTGCCGGAAGTATTCGAACGAGCGAACAGGAAAAGAAAAAGTTGGCGAAAGAAAGCGTCGCCTGGCTGGTGAGAAACGCGCAGTTTAGGAAAGTGTTCGCGGAATTAATCGATGCGATGGAAGAGGAAGAGAGGAAGAGAAAAGAGGAGAATAAGGAGACGAACGAGTGAGGTATTGGGGCGTCGCCTTTGTCTTCGGAGAGAAGAGGCGACGCCGAGTTATTTTCAATGTTCGTGATTGTTACGGCATTTGTAATTCTCTTTTTCGCCTGGGCTATGAAAATCACCGCGATGATTGCGTAGTCACAGTTGCAGTAGTCGTAGTAGTCGTAGTAGTAGTATAAGCAGCATTAGTGAGTGAATAGAGGGAGAAGATTAAATAGATGACGCGACAGCGGAAGCCAAAAAGATACAGTTTTTTCACGAGAAAGTTACAGATAAATCAGCGTATATATTATATAGTTCACAATGAAACACACATCTAACAAGTTATGGAGTTCTTGAGCGAAGTTAAGACGTCGTAGTACTCCTGCAAATCATCCCCGTTCGGAACAGAATTATTATTGTTGCTCGCATTCTTCCCGTTCTTTTTCTTTTCGGCGGTGGCTTTCTTACCTTTCACGTTCGCAACTTTTTGGACTCCACCACCTCTTGCGACGACACCATTACCGTTGGTGGTGGTGTTACCTTTCGCGACGCGTTTCGTACGTTTACCTTTTGGAACGTTCTTGAACGAATCTTTCGTCGTGGCGTTTTTCGAGCCCAGAGGACGTCCGCGCTTGCGATACATGATATCGACGTCGTCGTATTGAACTTTTGGTCCTCTCGATTTAAGCGCCGATGGTTTCATCATCCCGATTCCGTTTGGCGTGTTGCTATTGCTATTGTTGTTGACATTTATTTGATTGGCTAACATGGCTTGGTTTTGATGCGCGTTCATGAACTCTTGCCCGCCCAGTTGATGCTGTTGAAAGGGCACGCCACCCATACCTCCGTACATCCCCATCATGCCGTGTTGCTGTTGCTGCAGTTGCTGCTGCATCATCAGTTGATACGCAATCTCCGGGGAAATACCGTTGCCGTTGTTATCAAACATAGCCGGTGGCATTGGAGGGAGCATACCCATGCTAAGTGCCGCCGCTATCGGGTTGAACTGTTGTTGGTCGCCTCCGCCTTGTTGTTGTTGTTGCATTTGAAACATCGCCGCCATCTGTTGCTGCGCCATCATCGCTTGCATCATCTGCGCCATAGCTAATTGTTGATGCGGTACCATCTGTACATTGCCATTGCCACCGTTAATCATATGTGCCATCGCTGCCGCCGCTGGATCGTTGTTAGTACTGTTGCTATTCGCCGGTCCGGGCGGCTCGGCGTTTTGCTGCTGCTGCTGTTGTTGCTGCATCATTTGCTGCGCTAAAATAGCGTTTTGATACTCCATCGGCATCGGAGGTAACACGCCATTTATACCACCAACGTTTTGCTGCTGCTGTTGCATCGACGAGGGATCTAAAAACTGCTGCTTCTGGTTATGCATCATCAAAAAAGGATTCCCGATGTGCGCCGCGTGCTTCTCGGCGGCGGCTTGATTGGCCGCCTGCGCAGCCGCTTGCTGCGCCGCCTCCGCCGCGGCTCTCGTGATGTCTTCCCCGCAACTATTCGCGGTGTTTGAAATCGTCGCCGGCGTTTCCTCTTTTCTATTATTAGTATCGTCGCCTTCTTCTTCTTCTTCTTCTCCTCCCTCCCCCGCTCGCGGCTTCTCTCCTTCTTCCGCGGCCTCGGCGGCGTCGCCTTCCCGCTCTTCCGTCTTTATCTCCCGCTCTTCTTTCGTTTCTTCTTCTTCTTCCGCCTCGTCTCCTTCTTTCACCCGTTCGTTTTCTTCTTTCGTCGCGTCTTCTTCGCTCGTGTTGTTGTTGTTGTTGTTGTTGATATTTTTATCCTCCTCTTCTTTTTGCTTTTTTTTGTCCTCCTTTTCCTCCTCCTCGGCTTGCTCGTCGACGTCGTCGTTCACTCCTTTTCCTTCTTCTTCTTCTTTCAGAGGAGGTTGTTGCTCTCTCTGTTGGTTCAAATTCGCTTCGACGACGACTTCTTGGTTTTTCTTTTCTTTCTCTCCGTCGTCGTCGTCCGCCGTCGTCGCCATCACCGCGCGAACGCGATGTTCACCGTCTTCGTGCATTTTCGCGCTCTGCGCGTATTTCCGGTTTTGACTTCGCATCAACTTTGCTTTTTCCTGCGCCTCGTGGCGATTCGTCGGCGCTCCTTTTTCTCCACCGCGCTTCATTTTTTCTTTTCTTCGCTGGATTAAAGAGCGCAGAAATATTTATTTCTCCCGTTGTTTTTTATTAATGCGGACAGACGAGATGAAATTGAATCGTTGTCGCGCGTACCAAAGAGCTCTCTCTTGCAAAAAGTTTGATCTCAGCGATGAATGTCGCAGATAAAACCTCGTTCGATTCGTTTCTCGAAAGAAATCGGACTTTTCTCGATCGCGCGTTCGTGTACGCGCGCGTTGAATTTGCTCAATTTTTAGTCGAGCTGGCTTTTGATGTCGCAAAGGGCAAGAAACCACACACCACGTTCGTTATTATTATATTTTTATTCAAAACGCGAAGAAGAAGTACGATCAAATGTGCCTTCTCGCGACTCGTACTCCCGAAAGATTTTCGAGTACACTTGAATAAACGTACCTCTTGCGTTCGAATCGATCGTTTTTAAGGTAATCGATACCGCGTAGTCGTCTGTGCAGACAGATAATAGCACGCGCGCAAACGATTTAAAAAAGAGTGACGTATGGAAGAAACCGCCGCAAAACATAAAAAAAAGGACAAAAAAGTTTCGATTTCGAGATTTTTCTCGAGATGTTTTTGAGAAGAAAAATATCGAAGACACTTTGGGCTCAAATTTTATATAAGAGAACTCTGTAGGTACGAATACGTAAGAATACCGAGAAAAAGAGAGCGTAAAACCGGAGTCTTCTGAAGTCAATGTAGCAAAACGGACTGCCGAACGACGCACGGGAGTGTATAAACTCGACTCGAGATCCGGTAATTAACGTTTGCAAGGAAAAGGAGGAAAAGGAGAAAGCGCGCGCGCGAGCGCGCGACAACAAAGTCAAAAATGTAATAAGGGCTAAATTGAAAATAATTCCAAAATCTATTTCTCTCTCTCTCTCTCTTTCTCTCTCTTTGTGTCTTTAAGATACATCTTCTTTACCATCAAGATAATCGACAAACAAAAGCTTTTAATCCTTGCCGCCTTCCTTGGCCTTGGCGGCGAGAATACCGGCCACGCCGCGGAGTCTACCGGTTCTTCTCGCGGCGATAAGACCAACCTTCTTACCCGCCGGCGCGTCACCACGAACAGTCGAGGAGTGACCAATGTGCTGGTGGTTACCACCACCGTGGGGATGCTCTACTGGGTTCATCGCAACACCTCTCACCTTCGGCCACGAGTTGCGTTTCACTCTGTACTTGTGGTACGCGGTACCCGCCTTCAACAAGGGCTTATCGCATCTACCACCGCCAGAGATTTGACCAACGGTCGCTCTGCACCCACTCGGAATCGTCTTTTTCGCGCCAGACGGCAATTTAATTCTAGAAAATCCAGTCTCCAAGTTGTGGGAGATCAAGATGCAGTATTCGCCAGAAGCCTTGGCTAACACTCCTCTGTCGCCGAGTTTGGATTCGACGTTGCAAATGATCGAACCTTCCGGCATGGCGGACACCGGCATGATGTTACCGACAACCAACTGCGCCTTTTTACCGGCGTAGATGAATTGACCGGTGTACGTGCCTTCCGCCGCGACAAACAATTCCTTTTGGTGCGCGTAGCGTCTCGTGTTGCGAAAAGTAACCTTTGCCAACGGCGCGCCGCGTCCCGGGTCGTGGATGATGTCCGTCACGACGCCTTTGATGTACCCGTGTCTTTCGGCAAAGTCCGCGGTTCGGTGCTTCGCCGCGCCTTTACGCGTGTGCGTGTGGGAACGGAAAACCGATCCTTTACCCTTACTGTAATATGATTTGAGGAAAGAAGGGAGAGAAAAGGGTGAGCACAGAAGAACAAACGAGAGAGAGCTGGAAAGAAGGACTTTAAAAACGACCGCCCCTGGGCAGACAACTGCGCGACATTCGATTTTTGAGATGATTTCCAACCCAACCGAAACACGACGCGAACGCGGAACGCGACAAAAGATCCACCCGTTGCGTTCAAACGTCTCGTTCGCACGCGTTCGCGTCCTCTTTTACCCCTCTCGCTCGCGCGAACACCTCCATCCAGGTATAATTTCGACCGCGCACATTGTCTCCTCTAGCCCTCGTTTTGGGAATAGAGGCGAAAATGTGCGTAAAAAAATTGAACCACAGCGCGCGCAGTTCAACGCGAACGTCCATCCGTCCACGCGTCCCGCGAAATGAACGAAGAAACGATATCTCTAACAAACAATCAGAGAGAAAGCGAAAGACGCAAACTTACCGGCAACCTCTGATAACGCGACCCATTTTTGTTTTTAATGCGTTTAGTAATGAGGAGAGAGCGTGCCACAAAACGAGAGAGACCCTTTCGTTTGCACCAAAAAAAAGTAGACGCGCGTTTCAAAATCACTCGAATGTGATTTTCTCTCTTGACTTTTTTCCGTTGGTTCGTGTTTTTTTAAACGCGTCAAAGACAGGTAGAGAAGCGCTTCGTGTGTTACGAGACGAAAGAAGACAAAGAATACGAAGCGAGAGATACTCACAACGCGACGGTCTCTTGCGATGAGGAATAACAACAACACCGAGTACGACGACGACGAAAACGAAAACGAGGAGGAAAACAAAGTCGAAGAAGACAAAGAAGAAGAAGAAGATGCTGTGTTGTTTTCTCCCGATGATGATGATGATTTTCAACCCGTGCCTTCCGCGGTGAACACTCCCATGAATGCGTTTCAGAGAAGAGATCAAAGATACGAAGAAGAAGAAGAAGAAGAAGAAGAAGAAAATCGAGGACAGAGAATCGACGTCGCCGATGGTTTTTGGACGCGGTCGTACTCATGAGAGCGACGCGTCAAATGGACAGGATTTTTTAGCGCAGACGAAGAAGAATCAAAAGGACGATTCGGCGAAAGCGTCGCCGGATGGTGCTCGAAGCGAAGAAGGAGAGGAGGACGTCGAAACCGCCAAAAGTGGTGGTGGTGAGATGGAAGATGAAAACGTGGAGATGAAATCCCCGCTGGCGTTTTTGTTTCAGAAAAACAAAAGGAGAAAAGAGAACAACAAGAACAACGGCACGCCGAAAGAGTACGACCGAGACTCGTATCGCCACGGCGCCATGTGGGCGTCGATTGGTTCGCCCGCGTTTCCTCACAAGAATCAAAGCCGAGTGATGAATGCGAATAATTTCAACAACGATAACAATAACGAGAATAGCGACATTACCACCGGTATGGACGATACCAACAATACCATGAACGACGCCGAGAATAAAATGAATAACAATAATAATAAACAAGTTGAGTTTGAAGACGCCACGGAATCGTTCGGAGGTTCAGCCGGAAAAGCCACAGATTTCGGCGTGGACGAGAAAATAAACAATCGCAATCGTGCAAAGATGCGCATGTCTTTACCAGCTAACCTCGCGCAGTCTGTCGCGAGTCCGCTACCAATATCGAAGCGCGTTTTAGACCGCATCGAGTGCCTCGGCCCAGAATTAGCGCGAGTGCAAAAGATCATGCTTTTGACGGGCATCTTCCTCGACTTTTGGGGGAAGTTTTCGTTGGTCAGAGAGTTGAGACGGTTTTCCGTGACTGCCTCGTGGTTATGGTTCTCCCTCGTGTTGATTTTCTTCCTCATCTCGGGATGTTTGACGACGTCCTACTGGCTCTTGCACTACCCGATGCCGGAGAAACCGGCAAAAGAGGACAAAGAAGCGAATGCGGTGGTGTTTGGGTACACAAAATACGACTTTAAAGTGTTTGTTCGACGTTTTGGTGCTATTTGCGCAGCCTGTCAGCTTGGGACTGCGTTTGCCGCGTGGAGAGCGTTGAGAAGCCACGACGTGCGTCAGCGCAAAGCGGAGATGGATTTGCGCGGCATGCAACTCGTTGATTGCATTTTTCTCTCTTTACCCGTGGCTACGTTGCAATGCTACATTGGCATGATGTGTTCATCTCCATTTGCCACGTGTCCAGACAGAAATGGTTTCGATTACGTTTTATTCTCCGCCGTAGCTGGTGGTTTGCTCAGCGGGACGCTATGTTTCGTTTCCTTGGATTTGCACGAAAAGCCGCCGGCGTATTCTTGGCGCGAATATTGGGGCGTGCACAAAGCGCACTTATCAGAGATGCTCGCCAAGTTCAACTTTAGATTCTTCGAGCTCACGGCGCGCGTGGTGACGATTGGTCTGTTCGCATCCGTGTGTGGTGCCTGGGTGTTTTTGGTTTTCTTCGTGCACATCTTGTGCATCATCGGTTTGATGCGCATCAAACTCTCGGGCGTTCCGGACAGAAAGAAAATCTGGAGCAAGTTTGTAGAGTTGAAAAGCGTCGAGTTACCGTTTCAATCAGCAAAACGAATCGCCAAAAATGGTGGCAAAAAGAAGACGATCCGAATTCCAGTTTTAGACGACGTGAAATTGCTCGTGTGTTGCTTGATTTGGCCGCCGAGTTGTTTCGTTTCAAACTCAACCGATAAGAAAGGCCGATTCTGGTGGCGTTCGACGACTTGTCCGAGGAAGACATTCTGGGGATTAACTCGCGAAGACGCATTGATTCCGTTCGTTTTAATCTTGATGCTCTTCGCGCTCGAAAATGGTACCATGCTCGTTGTCGTTACGCACGTCGCGGTGGACCATTGGTACAGATACTTGGGCATGGCGACGTTTATTAACTTCATCTGGCTCTCTTCGGCAGTCATTTGGATATCGTCGGCGGCGTTGTGGAACCCGTTCACACCAAAAGGCCCACCGTTGGCTTATCCAAGCGCGAACGTCGCGGCGCCGGAAAACTATCGACTTTCCTCGATATCTTCTTTCAAGGATAAAAAATCTTCGATGGGCGGTAGACGTTCGGGAGTGAAGCCTTTTGCTCGACGCTCGAGAGCGTGGGTCTCGCCGACCGCATCGCCAGTAATTGAAGTCGATGAGACTGGGAACAGTAACAATAACAACGCTTATGGCGAGAATATTGACGAAAAGTTCAACGCTGCTGCGGCGGAAGCGACCACGACGTCTCCGATTCACGAATACGACAACAACACTCATCGCATCGACACTTTTCGCGACCATGGTGTCGTAGAAACGATGAATGAACGCGCCGGCGATGAAGAAATGGCTATTGTTCGTTCGCCAGACGTCATTGTGGACATCAATAACACTGCGTACAAAGTTGAAGACTCGGCTGGGGAAGAAGAGGATGAAGATATGGAAAGCTTCCAAACGAACGAACCGTCGGCGTTCGCGAACATGATTGATCGAACGGGCGAACACGAAATGCTCCGGCGTTCGCTACAATGGCAGCGTGCGTCTGAGGAAATGAAGAAATCAGTCACGGACGTCAAGATGAGAGCTGAAACGGATTTAGCCGCGGCGCGAGCGGCGATGAATTTCTTAAATAGAGAAAGTGTCGAGTCTGCCCAAGGCGAATCGGACAAAAATTACGCCGAGGAGGAGCAGGAAGAAGATGATGATGACGACGAGGAAGAAGAAGAGTTGAACCGAACCATGAGTAGCGACGCGTACATCGAATCGATGCAAAAAGGTAGGATGACGAACGAAGTGACCGGCGATGCGTACGTGGATGCAATGCGCTCTCCGGGAGGATCCATTGCGAGCGACGGAAACTCGCCGCTTGGAAAAATGAATAGCATGAATAGTCCGAGAGAACAAGAGCAAGAACGCGGGGAAGAAGAACGAGAAGTTGCCGACCCGTGGGGTTTCGACGAAAATAAGTTGAAGATTGAAAACTCCGTCGATGTTGACGATGACGATATTGTGAACAACGAATCGCCGACGACGTTTCCGAGCCGAAGAAACTCTGGTACGTTACAGACACCCATGTTCTCTCCAGTTGCCCAACAACCGAAATACGCGGACGAAGACGAAGATGAGGAGACGAAGCAACCAAAGTTCTCGCCGAGATTGACGAGAGCGCAATCGAGAGCGCAACGTTCTGCGAAATACTTTAAATGATTACATTTTTTAATAACTAAGAATTAATGCTGTATGCTTGCAATCATAATCTAAAACTCGTCTTCGCGCGCGGTGTCGCCATACTTTCGAACGCCATTTCGGATGCGAGCAGTTCGTAGGACGCGACTATTAGCTTCATCGCCCAATAAAGACGGAATTTTTTCGTGCATTCGCAACTCGTGCGACGCCTCGTCAAGCTTTTCAGCGAGCTGACCAACCTTGACGAGAACGTTCGCGGCGCCTACTGCGACAACGGAGATTGCACCGAAAAACATTGCCGATACTCGACGAGCAACCGCTGGTTTCTTGTAATTGAGATATGCGAACCCACCAAAGAGAATGGCAAACTGTGCCATATCTCGAGCCGGGTCCGGAGCGTCCACGTCCTGTGGGAACGCATTCAAGTATTCGTCGTGCGCATGTCGTTCCTCTTCTTTCGCGAGCATGGAAATGAGAACGTCGCTCTCTGACTGTTTACTCGTGTCGTTCAAACGAGTAAATATCCTCTTGATTCCAGGAACGTGTCCACTCCCAACTACGCCAACAATCTTATGAACTCCCGGTCCTGCCTGTTTTGCCGCTCTGTGTAAAGAATGTGCGAGTATGACGTCTCTTTCGTCTAAAATCGTTCTTCGAACATCTTTTTCTGTTTCGCTATTCGACGCGTCCAAGAAAACGCTACTGCTAAACGCCCCTTCGCCTTTGAACCCTTCCTTCCTAGTCGACTCTATAATTTTCCGAGCGCACTGTCGAACTACTTCTAAATCTTTTGCACTAATCTTCGTAGTTCTCGATGATGATGACGACGAAGTTTCTCCTCCATTTCGATCGTTCAAATCAATTTCCTCCTCCTCCACTTCTTCCTCCTCGTCGTTTGCTTCGCCCGGCGGCAATGCCACGTTCATTCCTGCGCTCAAAATCCTCTTCAAACATTTCAGCACTTTCGCGGGATCCTCGCACCCGTATTTTTCCGCGACTTCGCGCACTCTTTCCCCTGGATTTCTCAGCGTCTTTTCTTTCTTCGTGTTCTCTCTTCTCCTTCTCTCTTCCCTTCTCTTCTCTTTACTCCCGTACCGAACTCGTTGCATCACGCGCGAAGCGGTAACCTCTGCGCTCCTATCACCGAGAACGACCAACGCGCCAATATCGCCCGCAACTTCGATTGCTTTCGTGAACTCATTCCCTGCCGGTGAACCGACGATTAATCCGCCCAGTTGGTACACGAAACCCGGAACGTCTTTCAGATTTGACATCACGAACTTGAGCGCCGAAGGAATATCTCGAATCTTTTCAACCGTTTTCTTCAACACCTCTCGTTCGCCGAGCGATCGATTGAGCAGTAACTTCTCCAAGCGGTTTTTGTCGAGCTCGATGAAGATAATCTCTGGCCGTTCTTCCCGTATGATTCGTTCCGTGGTTTCCGCGGAGTCTTTAGAGACGTGCGCGGTGCCGACGAGAATGACTTCTTTTCCATTCGAAGAAGACAAACGCAAGACGCAACGTTCGAGGTCAATCTCCGCGGGCGTGCGAGCGTCGAAATCGAGTTTGAGTATCGGCAAGCCTCCGTGAGTGGTTTCAAAGGTGATCTCCGGAGGGGAATTGGCGGAGGCGGACGTCATGCTGATGATGCGAGAGGGCTTCTCGGCAAGGCGAGGGCGTCTCTTATTGTGTCGAGTCTACTCCTAACTGTATTTGTTTTCATATTGCTTTAAATAATATTTGCACTAATAATATACGGAAGAGAACGCGAACAATCACCCCTCTCTTCTGATACTACCTACAAACTACGCGAGGACATACTACTATACAACGTGATGACTAAACAGCATCATCATTACTAGATGAACGTTTTAAGGCGGCGTCAACGCCGCCGCGGGCTGACTAAAATTTAACTTTTGAGGCGTCGCGGCTGCGGAAGGCGATTTGGTATTCGGATTCTTCGACGCCGACGCCGAAGCGGGCGCTTGCGTCGTCGTCGTATTTTTCTTTACCGTGGAAGTGGAACCTGTGCCTTGGAAACGAGACATGAAGCCGTTCAAGTTTTTCTTGGCATCGTTCACGGCGCGCAAGATTGGCGGCGTTTCCATCGAGTACGCTCCGACTTTCTTTTTCATATCTTTCAACATGTTCGCCAAGACGTCGCGTTCGTATCGAACGTCGGCGAGAGTCGACTTCAACGCGTTCTTTTCGGCTATTTGGCGCTCCAAGTTTGGAGCAGAAATTTGCGTGTTCTTCAAAGCTTCCTCTGCGTGGTCGAGTTTGAGTTGAAGCGCTTTCATTTCTTCTTTCGTTTCCTCGCGCGCCTTCTCGGCGTCCTCGGCGCCATTTAAGGCAGCTTTTGAAGTTTCGTTTGCAACTTGAACGGCTTCTTTGGCAACATTCAACTCGTTTCGAATGGACTGCATCTCGGCAAGCGCGTCTTTTATATTCTTTTCGAGCGATTTCACTTCCTCGTCTCGCGTGGCTAATAAAAGTTCAAACTTTTCCGTCGTCTCAGTTTTCTCCACGTTGGATAAGTCCAGTTGCGCTTTCAAATTTGAAATCTCTTTATCTAGTTCAGCTACGTGGTTTTCGCTTTTCATTATAGTATCGTCGGCGCTTTTCTTTGCGCTCGCGCGTTCGTTTTCGAGTTGCTTTCGCGCATCTTCCAGCGCTTTCTTGTTGGATTCGATTTCGCTGGATAGTTTCGATTGAACCGCAGAGAGCTCCAAAGTAAGAGCATCCATATTTTTCTTGTGTTCGGACTCGCTCGCAGACTTATCCTGCGTCGATGTTGAGGCGGTCGATTGAAGCGTCTGGTTTTCTTCTCGTAACTTGCTTTCCGAGGCCCGAATCGTTTCGATTTCAGCTTTTAATTTCTCGTTTTCAGTCTTCACGCTTTCAATCTCTTTTTTGAGCGCTTCTTCTTCGCTCTTTTCTTCTTCGCTCGAGGTTGGTGTTACAGCTACAGATGCAGCAACAGATGCATCGGCGAGCACTTTTTCTGTTTTCGCCTTCTCCTCTGCGACGCTCTTCTCTGCCGCAACCACCTTCCCTCGCTCCGCTTCTAACTTCTTCCGCAAATCTGCAATCTCCTCCTCAAATTTTCCTACGTCTACTTTTACGTCACTCTCCGCCTTCATCTCTTTCTCTTTCGCACGTTCTCTTTCCAGTTGATTCACTTTCGCGACTAAATTCGCCACTTCCGTTTCCCTCGCCTTCTCTCTCGCCTCGCCTTCCTCCTCCCTCGTCTTCCGCTCCGTTTCCTTCGCAGCGAGCGCATCCTGTTGCTCCTGCCAAATCTTCGCGCTCTTCACCCTCAAATCCTCCTTCTCCCGTTGAATTCGTTCTACATCTTCTTGCAAATGCAAAACAACTTTCGCGGTCTCGTCGTGTCGCATCTGCGCGTCCACCAGTTGCTCTCGCAATCTACGCATGGTTTCCTCGTCTTCTTTCGTGGAATACTGTTGTTGCGTGGTATTCACCCCAATCGTCCTCGCTCTCCGCTCTTCCTCCATCGCGGCGAACGCGATCGGGCTCGTCCCTTCAAAACTGCTCTTTCCGGGAATCCCGGGACTTTGCCGTCCGTACGACGAGCTCAATCCATTGTTGGTGTTATTATTAGTAGTAGTATTCACAGCGCTTCCAGTATTCGAACGGTGGTTCCCCGTCGACATCGTTCCAATTTGTGGAATCTTCATCGTCGACGTCGTCTTCTTCACCGTTTTCGCGACGAACGCGGAGGATAACGCCGACATTTTCCCAGCCTTCTCTTTCATCTGCTTCACTTTGTCGCCCATCGCGAACGTTTTTACGGATGATCGTCCGGGTCCCCCTCCTCGGTCGTGCGTGTCGTTTTGATGCGCCATCGTTTGATGTCAAAGTCTCCAAGTCACGTGAAGAATAAATATTGTAACGGACTTTTCAAAAATTTTTTCCTTCTGCTTCTGCGCTTCAATATTAGGGTTTAATACCCTAAATAACAAACTTAAGCCATTTTTTGAATTTTTTTCTTCGAATCTCATCACAAATAATATCTCTCTTAATACTAAAGAGGAACTTCATTCATTCGCGCGGTTGTTGCGAAAGTTCTTTTCTCTCTGAATCTCTCTCTCTCTCCCTTGTTGTTCTTTGGATTGATTGCATCGACATCTCTCGCGTTTTGATATAATAATAATCTCTTTTTCTTTTCTATTATATATAATACGGACGAGAAAAGATTTAATGGGCGGATTTGTGATTCCGAAGCGCGAGATTGCGATGGAAAACGACGCGACGGAGAAGACGATTCAGACGACGACGACGCGGGAAAACGGAGAAGAAGACAAAGGAAAACAAGAAGAAGAAGACAAAGGAAACGCGAAAATGAGCAGCAGCAGTCCTTCTTCTTCTCCGTCGTCTTTGAAGAAAAGGAAGAAAGATGTGTCTGTGAAAACGCCTCCTCCTCCTCCTGTCGAAGAGACGAAAGAGGAAGAAGAAGAAGAAGAAACACAAGAGGAAAAAGAAGACGAGATGGACGAAGATTTCCACGTTCGCGATGTTGACGCGACGACGCCCTCTCGCATGCACAGACCGAGAAATTCCGCGCAGAAGAGAAAACTGGAAGCTTTTGGCGACGGCGCTTTGAACGGCGCGGCGGTTGACGAGGACGATGTCGAAGTTCCGGACGATAAGGAAGCGACGATGAGAGACGTTCGCGCGGCGGAGGAAGGCGGGAGGGTTTGTTCGGCGGAGACTTTCGATCGGAACGATCCGATAGAGCAGTTAGCCGAGCTCGAGAGGTTTATCAAAACGAGCGGGGGTGAAACGCCGGAATGTTTAGAGGGATGGAGCATATACATGACGTTTCGAAAACACGGCGCGAGTAAAGGACAGCCGGATTTGAAGATTTACCCGAAAGACAGGTTCGTCGCGAAAGATAACACGAAAGATAAAGCGTTTTATAGAAGTCGATTAGAGGTGTGCCGAGCGCTGGGGTTGCAGCCGGCAAAACCGGAAAAAGTGCCGAAGAAACCGAAAGTGCCGAGAGTGCCCGCGGAAAAGCCTTTAACAAAGACGCAGATGATGGCCAAGCCGACGAAATTGATGAGTCGAAAGAAAGCGATGGAAAGCATCGTCAACGGCGTGGCGGAGAGAGAAGAGTGCGAGATAGATAAGGTGGAACACAAAACGAACGAGGTAGGATTGCGCATCGTGACGCTCGGTACGCGTGGCGAAAATGGTAGCGAGAAATCGACCAAGTTTTTAAAAGACGCGGACGGGATGATTTGGGCCGACGGGTACGCCGCGATTTGGACGTATACGAAAGAAAACGGCGATACGCAGTCGTTTAGATGTTTGGTGAATCGCGACGAAAGCGCGTCGGATGAGTTGATCGAGTCTGTAGTCGAAGAGCCGATGGAAGGGGGAGATGAAGAGAAGAAGGTAGAGGCAGCTGCTGTTGCCGCGACTGAAACTGTCGTAGTTGTACCGTCGTCGGCGGAAACGCCTTTGGAGGAGAGAACTGAAGAGAAGAAGGAACAGCCGACACCGGCTGTCCCGACCGTCACGAGAAAGCTCGTCGCGCACGTCGGCAAGGCCAGATTTGTCATATCCGAGGGTCAAAATATTCTCGCGGAATCGAATTCTCCCACAAAGGCTTGGACGCAATTCGCGAAATCTATCGACCCGGAAATCGCGGCGCACCTCGTCGACCCTTTCGCTACGAAAGATTTCAAAGTCCGCGTCGCGTTTCAAGCCAAATTCGCGAAAGACATTTACGACACGTTATCGAGCGAAACGTTACCGTTTTTACAAGAACGATACGGTATCGATGAGTACAAAGCTATTTTGAACCGCGAGTATCTCAAACAGACTCGACAGCTCGTCTTTGATCTAGAAACGTCCGAGTATCGAAGGAAAATCACGAAAGAACGCGTCACGAGCGCGGAGAAATACGACGCCCGATTCAAAGAAGATCAACGCGATGCCGAGGAACGCGCGTGTGATATCGCGTGTGCAAAGTTGGCGGCAAACGTGGTCTCAAACGTAGTAGAAACTGGGAAACGCGCAAAACTTGCGAAAGATATCGCCGACGACGAGAAAAAGTACGAGTGGGACGCGGAACGTCTCGCGCCTAAAGACGCCGTGCGCATCGAGCGCGAAAGTAACAAAGAACGAATAGGATTATCCACGGCAATTCGTAAAATTGCGAGATCCAAGAAATTTGAACAAGAGCGTGATCGTAAGGCGGAGCAAAAAGAGCACGATCGCAAACAGCGCATGTTGGAGAAAGTCAAAGAAGAAGAAGAAAAGAGAAAGAAGAAACAAGAAGAGGAAGAGGAGAAGATCAAACTGAAGGAGAAATCGCAATGGCTCGGCGGATGCTTTCCGAAGCAAGAAGACGAAGAGGATGGAAAATCGATCGCTCCTGTTGAAGCGAGAGTACAGTCGAAAGTGGACTCGTTCCTCGGCGAAGATGACAAGCACGCGGTCGGCTTTTTGTTGGAACTCTTCACGTTTGCCAGACGGTTTCGAAAAGTGCTCTTCCCGGGCAAAGGTTCCGCGGACAAGTTTATGCCAAAATCGTTCAAGGTGTTCGTAGACGCCTTAAAAGCAAAAGTTCCGAACGAAGGTACGAAGCGTTTGATTATAGGCATGCTGAACCCGATTATTCGCGACGTCAGAGATTCTACCGACGACAACGGAGCGTACGCGTTGACAAAAATCGCTGGCCCGATTAACGAAGTCCTCAAGGAAGGTGGCTCTACTAGCAAGAAAACCATTGGAGAAATCAAGGAAATGCTGGCGGAAGCTGACAGTCCACTCAAGAAACAACTCGCCTTATTTGACGAACTTTTGAGCCGATCGTTTGAAGCCCTCGCGGCGCAACATTCCGCTGCACCTTCGTACGAACGTCAAGCGTTTGGGTGCATCGCGCCGGAAGCCGCGGACGCTTTTGTCAACGCGTTTTGCCGATGTCGAGCGGATCCGGAATCGTTTAGAAATCTCACTCTTGACGTTCAAAACAAGGCGGGAATTACGAATACGTACCACGGTTTACGTGCGGCTCCTCATCAGTACGCGTGTCGAGCCCCTCCAGCGCTCGTGGTTCAATCTGAAGTCGAGGCCGAAAGAGGCGTCGAAGTCGAAACCTTCGTAGCTTTGACCGCAACGAACGATACGGAACCCGAACGAACGAAACAAAGAATCGTCGCGAGTGAAATGTGTGATATGGATAAGAGTAGTGAGCGTGTATTTTTGATTCGAGACGCGTTACGTTATGTCTCGTGGGATCCAATCGTCAAGCCAGGATGCAAACGCGGCGACATTGCTTCTGCGAAAGGCGAGATTTTTTTGAAAGATATCGCCTCCTTTGACGCCAAGTTAGAAAGTGGTATTTTCGCCATCTCTGCTGCGATTAATACGCGAGCGACGTCGACCGGTAACCCGTCCAAAGACGAACCGAACGAAGACAAAGAGTGGTTGCGCTTAGTCAAGATTGAAGGTAAGAAAGTCGCCGAGGCGACGGGGAAGACGTTATCGCTTGAATCCGGAAAAGGCAAGAAATTGGTTGCCTCTGCCATTGATGGTGCGATTGCGAAAGCGACGAAAGTCGGGCGCGACAAATTTGTTGCGGAAATTGCAATCGAAGAAGAAGGAGAAGAAGAAAAGGAACGCATGGACGTCGACGGAGAAGAAGACGAGAAATTAAACAAGCGCGAACTCACTCGCGCGGTCTGGGAGGAAGGCTGCCAATCCTGCGGTATGGACATGCATGAAGGAGGAAAAGGTGAAGTTCTCTTGTGCGACGGATGTCCACGCGAATTTCATAAAAGCTGTCTCAATCCGCCCGTGGATGAGAACGAAAAGCTTCCGGACACGTGGTTTTGCCCGATTTGCGTGGCGAAGAAGAACGCAATCGAGACCTCGAAAACGAGTTGCGAAATGATAACGCCAACTTCGTTCACGCGAGTCGCGGAAGGCTCGCAACTCGGTGAAGCGGCAAAAAAAGGTACGATGTTTACGAACGAAATGTTAAAGTCGAAATCGTTATCGAAAGAGGCGAGGATTCTCTTGTCGCAAAAACTCAAGCGATTCGCCGAACGCTTCGATGCGGACGGTTGGACTTCGTTAGCTCTCGAAGACAAAATCGACGCGTTGAAGATCTTAGCGGATTTGCTTTTGGACACCACCGACGCGCGAGATGAGATCGATAACAAGGCACCGGAAGAGCTGAAGAAAAAGAACCAGATGCTGGACGAACATCGCAAAAGCTGGGCGGCTTATCGCAAAGGCGAAAACGTCGGCGGCGGTAACTTTGCCCGAGTCAAAACGTTTTCCACCGACGAAGAAGAAAACAAAAAGATCACCGAGTATTTTGATAAGACCGGCGAGTACCCAGACTCTCGTCTAGCATGGCAAAAGCGGTTTAATCAGTTGGAAAAGTCGAAAAGAGACAATGGTGTGACTCGATTAGAACCCATCGGCGGCGACCGGAATAACGCGGCGTTTTGGGTACTCGAAGACGAGGAGCTTGGGAAGAAAGAAGACTCAAGCGCAATCATCATCGCACAAGCCGCGGGCGCCGGTGGTGGTTGGGGATGTAACGAGGACTACAACGACGACGAGGAAGAAGACGACGAGGAAGAAGATGGAGACGCCAAGCGAAGCTTGACACCGACGACGGCGAAGATGCGAGGCTCGGACGCGCTCAGAGTTTCTGAAAAGGAATGGATGGTACTCGACGCAGATTCTGTGAGAGAAACCGTCATTCCAGGGTTGAACAAGCGCGGGTATCGCGAAGGGAAGTTATGGCAGCAATTAGAAAAACGTTTTGGTGCCAAGAAGGAAGGCGCGGAGGATGAACGAAAGGAAGAAAAAGAGGAAGAAGAAGAGAAGGAAATCACGGCTTGGGACGTTACCGAAGAACACGAGTTAATTGCCTCGAAGGTGGATAAGAAATCGTTACTGAAGTGCACGAAAGAGTCGGCAAAGTCTTTATTCCTCGACATTCTTAACGATCTCCCCGAGATGGCCTACGACGCGTACGATGATCCGAGTCGTAACAGCGTCGTCGATACTCGAACGAACGCTATACGCGCTCTGGCCACGCAGCCGGGATCATCAGAAAACGATGCGATTCCACTAGCGACAGCTACGCTCGCGTTAGAATTAGCCATATCTCCTTCCTGGTTGCACGAATCGTGGGGCCGCTTCACGCGTTTCTCCCCTGTCCTCCGCGACGCGTCTTTCCCGTCCATTTGGTTCCGGCTTAAAAATTTGAAGAAAGCTATCAAATGGAACATGGCCAAGCGCGGCGGTCGCGCCGGTGGCCGATTCCGTCCGGAAGATTTTACCGCGGTTCCTGATCAACGCGGTGCGAGAACGAAAACCAAGCCCAATTATAAAGTCGACAGTTCTAGCGACGACGACGACGCGTTCCACATAAAAGAAGGATCGAAGAGAGTCGTTGGCGGAGAAGTTATTCCGGCGAAAAAACGAAGGGTCTTCATTGAAGACACAGGGTAATAAAATATACGCCGAGAAAGAGAGAGAAGAAGAGAGAGAAAAATACAAAAACGCACGTACGTAGTAGCCATTAATAATAATTGTATATCAATTTCGGTCAATTTTAAAACAAAGCAGAGCCTTTAAACAATTCGACCAAGAACAGCGCGGTGCATCCGACCATCGCCGCTCTTCCGTTCAACTCCTCGACCTCCGCGGTGAACACCGGTTGCACAAACTCTGGAATCGGCGACCCTTTAAACACAAAATTCCACGTTCTCGAATCTTTCATCGTCTTCGGGTTACTCGTGTACCCTTCGTTACTGGACAACGCCGGCGCAAACGACGCCAACGTCCACACGAACGCCGTGTGCAACACCTCGCCAAAGTTCTCGCCAAACTGTTGCGCGATGCCGTGCCCGGTGGTAATCTCTCCATACAAAGCCACGACAAACCCGAGCATGGCAACTCGCCCATTCAGAACTTCCGGAGCCCATCCAGATGGTTTCGTCGGATCCGTGCTCAGCGCCAAAATATCCTGCGGTGACTGCATGTCCGCCGGTACCGAAAACACCGGCGTCAGCACCTCGTCGACGACGTGTACCGTCACGCCGCCGCACGAAACGTCCGCTTTCGACACGTTCGCCTCTCGCACTTCTCTTGTCGTCAAAACTTTCCCAGCACTCAGCGTTTCTAATTCTTCTCTCGACATCACTTCCTCGCTCGACATCGCCGAGGACGGGATCACGTGGTAGCTTAAAATATCCGCCAAATTTTCTCTCGTCAACATCTGCTCTCGACTCAAGCCTTTCTTTTCACAAAACTTCTCGAACGCGGCGTTCGTCGGCACGAAAATCGTCCCGGAGTCCATTGAACTCACCGCGTTTAACATGTCCGCTCTCGAAACCGCTTCCACGAGCGAGGAAAAGTCCGAATTTGAAGTCAACGTTTGGACTAAAGCGTCGTTCTTCTTTTCATTCGTAGTCGTAGCGCTTTCCGATGATGATGTCGACGACGTCTCGTCGCTCGCCGTCGCCGCGATTGAGGCGGCTTTACAGCGATACGAAGACAATTTACGAGACGAAGAAGATGAAGTGGAACATTTAAACAACCCTCGTTCGGTACTTGACGAAGAATACGCGATGTGGCGTAAAAAAGAGGACATATTGCGCGTACAATGTGCGATGATTAATGAAGAGACTTCTATCCACTTTTCTCTCTAAAGGAGGAACTCGCGAGCGTAAATACAATAAGAACACGACAACTAAACTCACTCTCTCGAGCGGTGTTCTCAACAGCACCCGCTCTTATTACTCCCACTTTTATTCACGACGATAGTATCCGGCAAATACACTTCCTCCTCGACTTCATTTTTCAAAGCGTTCCTCGCGGCGCACTCGAACGCGTCTTGGACGTTGCTATCCTCCTTGGCGCTCGTCTCGAAATGAGGGCACTGGTTTCCGCTCGCCGCGCAAAAGGACAAGGCTTTTTTTTCCGACACCACCCTAGATTGGCCTCCGTCTTGATCCGTTTTGTTTCCCAGGACGATGAATGGGAAATTCTCCGCGTCCGCCGGGCTCGCTTGCGCGAGAAACTCCTCTCGCCAATTCTCCAAGTTTTGAAAGCTCCTCTCGTTGTTCACGTCGTAGACCAAGACGCAACAATCCGCGCCGCGGTAGAACGCCACCCCGAGAGATTGAAATCGCTCTTGTCCAGCTGTGTCCCAGATTTGCATGGTGACTAAATTCTCGTCGTCTATTTTTACTTCTTTCGTGAGGAAGTCTGCCCCGATTGTCGCTTTGTATTGCTTCGAAAACTTGCGGTTCACGTATTGGTTCATCAGGGAGGTTTTACCAACACCGGAGTCGCCTAATATTATGAGCTTCAGAAGCGTTCTCTGTGTATTAATAATATCACATAAAGAAGAGGAAAAGGTATTTAGTCACAGAAAAAGGTGCGCATCACGTCGCGTGGAAAGAGAGAGAGAGAGAGATGTGACCCTCGAGAGGTCATCCGCGTTTGCTTTTAGAACAACGCCATCAAAAAGTTCCCCGCGGGGAAACAACAACAGAAAGAGAATTGAGATTTTCCATTCTCTCTCTCTCTCTCTTCTCGAAGAAGAAGATCAAAAAAGAAAAAATAGAGAGAAAACGAGAGAGTGCGTCTGTCGTCGTCTCTCTTTTGAGAGAGCGCGTTACCTTTCGAGCGCTCATCTCGTCCGGCGGTGGTAAAGATGGTGGTCGTTTCGTAAGTGACTGCTTGAGTGAATTTTCCTCCTGTTTTTCTCTACAAGTTTTGTTTAGGGTTTACAACCCTAATTTCCTGCTCTCCATTTCTTTTCGGAAAATCTCTTTCCCGTGCTCAGACAAAAGCCGCTCTCGAGATGACGACGAACGAAGCAGACGACGACGACGACGATATCGATTGCGAGGAAGAGGAAGAGCTTCTCAGAAGAGACGTGGATCGTCTGCTCGAGGAGATTGCGTTTTTGGAGGAAACGTCTTCTTCTTCTTCTTTAAGAAACGGTGAATTGGAATCCCGTTTGGAAACTCTGGAACAGAACAGGGTGAGCATAGCGCGGAGGATGACGACGATGAAGAAGAAGAAGAAGAAGAAACAAAGCGGGAATAATAATAACGACGACGATTATGGTACTACTGCGTTCTCCCTCCTCTCTTCTCGAATCCACGAGGTCGCGGAATACGTCGATTCGGCGGTGAGAAACACCGTCGTTTCAAATCAGAGGAAAACGAGAGAGGAAAATATCTTGAGAGAGTTGGATTTGTTCGTGGACGGCGACGAAGACGCCATCGAGACGAACACGATACGCGGGAAAGAAGTAAACGAAGAGAAGGAAAACAGAGTGGAATGGATACGAAAATTCGGGATAGAGAATTCGATGATGATGAGTGGAGGGAAAATGGACGAGGAGGATTTGAACGCGGAGCGGTCGTTGCGCGCTTTCGAGATGAACGACGACGAGAAGGGCGGTGTTCGTAAAAGCGGAAAAGAGAAGGGCGTCGTGTTTTTATTAGATGATGATGTAAGAAGAGCAAAAGAGGAGGAGGATTTGGAGAAAGCAATCGAGAAGAACGTGCTGAGTACCGTGGACTTGGCGATTAAACGCTTAGAAACCGCGAGCGCGGCGATTGCGAAAGCGACCGCCAAGAATAGCAAAGAAACTGGCGGAGCAGCCGGGATATTCGCGACGGCGATATCAAACTTCTCCGCGTTACCCGTTTGGCAAAAGAGGGTCGTTGGTGTGCTCGCCTTTCTCGGGTTCTCTTGGATTTTAATACTCAACGCGATGAATAACGACGAGAAATCAGAGTTTGAAGAAATCGATCAATCTATAGCGACGACGGCGAACGCTTCTTAACTTATCAAATTTTAGTAGCACATAGAAGAATTGTATTTTATATAGCACATAGATATGTATCGTAGATAGATAAAATCACGCGACTCGCACCATCATATTATATAACATGTGAACCCCCAAAAACAATTCTTAAACCTTATCGTACTTATCAACGCTATTAAACAAAACCTTCGCGTCTCGCGATAACTCCAAGCTCGGTAAGTTCGACCATCCGTCTTTGTTCGTCCTGACGACAAAAAACGAACCGAACGCCCAATTCACAAAGGCTGCGCACACCACCAATGCAATCAAAAACGCCCCCGCGTGTCCGTGAACGTGCATTCGATGACTTCCGTCGTACTCCTCGTCGAACATCTCCTCTATTCTCTCCTCTTCTTCCTCTTCGTTTTCTTTCTTAATATCCTCCGGTATTCCGCCGATGCTCCCAGCCGTCCCTATATCCATGCTCAAATCCCCCGCTAATATCGCCGCCGTTTTCGGTGAATCCCCGTTCGTCCCGTCGTCTTGCATTAAAAACTCATCCTCCGCGGTTAACACATTCTCCGGCGTCTCCCCGACTTCCGTGTAATCGTCCGCTTTCCCGGAGCTTCGCGAGAGCAAGCCTTGATTCGAGACCGAAGCGAACAAATTTGATGCATCCATCGCGGTCTCTTCTCCTCCTAAACCTCCTCCCGCGCCATCATCGAAACCATCGTCCTCACTCATCCTGCTGCTCTTTTTCTTCTTCTTCGCCTCGACGAGCGAAAACGAGGACAAGAAAAGCAGCGACGAGAAGAAGAACAACAAGAAGAGAAATGATGATTTTGACGCGATTCTTCGTCGCTCTCGTCTCGTCGTTCTCCCTCTCGTAAACGCCGATGATGATTGAACAGAGGAGGAAGAAAACGACGACATTATTCGAACACTCGCAACAACAGCAACAACACTATGTGAGCTTTTGATGAAAACTGTTTTGGGTTTAATAGTAAGAGTAAAAGAAAATGAATGAGGAGGAACTGAGTTCTTTTTGAAAGGGAAAAGGTTATCCCATTTTAGAGGATTTATTATAATATACGTGCGCGATACAAACTTGTTTCGACATTAAAACTATTCTCCTAAATACTCCCATTATTCGTTGCGGCAGTAAACGCTCTCTCTCTCTCTCTCTCTCTCTCTCTCTTATGTGTTTGTTTTTTCTTCTTTTTCTTCTTCTTTTTAAATACTACGCTTTCTCGTCATCCATAGCGTCTCGAAGAAAATTATTGTATAATTTATCTCGGGGAGACGGTGATTTCCGACTCCGGCGCGGTCAACTCACCCTTCTTCAATTCAAGACCAGCCAACAACGGCCAGGCGCCCGCTTGCCACATGCAATCCAAAGCCATCGGGACGTCGATGATGATTTCTCCGTTGGTCGGCTTCGCCGTCAACTTGTTCTTCATGACGTACGATCTCCCGGCGTAGCCGATCCACCCGGCGGTGTACAAAAAGCCGATACCCGGGATGGCAAACTCACCCAAGTGTTCCAAGTTCCCGTCGACGATCAAGTGCGGTAACCCGTCCGCGCCGCACAATAAACCAGCTTCGCCGTAGTTCTTAAAGCGTTGGTTGGTTTTGTCGATGGTCGCTTGCAACGCCAACGCCGGCGCGGATTCCGGATCGTACTTCTTCATGCGCTTTTCGAGACCTTTGACTTCCTTCTTGTTGTTCTTCTTGAAGGCGGCATTTTTCTTGCACGGCGTCAAGCCCGCGTACGGTTGCACGTCTCGAGCGAACGCAGCGTCGACCGGGATTGAAGCCGCGACGATTGCCGCCGCGACTAACGCGGCGGATTTCTTCGCCGTTTCCGAAGCGTCGCAAGAAATAGCCTTCGCAGAGGTTTTCTTGGTGGATTTTTCTGCCTTCAAGTTGCTCGTCGGGGAAACTTTCAAAGTCTGTTTTATAAGAGATATAAAGAAGAATATTTAAGAATACGGTGAGTGAATCGTCCGCGAAAAGCGAGCGCGAAAGCATACTGACAGAATCCGATGCGAACGACGAGATGAAGGCGGTTTTGAAACCGGAGATGATGAAGAGAGAGAGAGAAAGAGAGCGCAACGAGTGCGCGCGCGAGATGATGCTGATCTTTCGGGGGCAATTTTGAACCCCTTCTGTGCGATCAAAATCTCGCCTCTCACGACACGCGCATCGATCTCTCTCTCTTTCTCTCCTCTTTGAAAGGTTTCAAAGCTCGAGGGAGAGGGACGAGAGAGAGAGACGAGCGCGGGTTGTTTCGGAGAGAACGATTTCGTCTTTCGACTCTCTCTCTTTGAACGCTTTTCTTCAAATTTCTTTTCCCATCAAATCATCATCGCACTCGAACAAAAGCGAACGCATTTCTCTCTCTCGAGAGAGAGAAAATGTCTCGCGTGCGTTGTAAAATTCCAGATACGAAATCCACGCCAAAGCGCCTTCACGCGAACAAGAAAACAAAGCGAGCGCGACAGTATCGTACCGTGTGTGCGAGCGAAAACATTTTTATTATATGTGTATGAGTTTCTCTTTACGTGCGTGAAAGCGTGTGTGTTTATGACGTTTTTTTATTACGCGCGCAGAGAGACAAGGAGGAGATTATATTTTCTTTTTCCGCTCCGAAGCGAGAGAAGTCGTTGATACGCTTTTTGGAGATTCGAGGTCGATTAGGGTATAATACCCTAAACAGAATGTTTGTGTGTTTTCTCACAGGGGAGACATTGAGACACATGTCTCGACACAGAGAGACTTTTGCGAGTAGAAAGATGACGTCTTTGTCGAGAGGAGAAGATGAAGAGGAGAGGAAAACGAGAGTGGCAAACGCGTTGCCGAAAACGTGGTTGGAGAAAACTGCGCTCTCTGTGAGTGATGATGCTTTTAGTAAACGTCTGTTCGTGAGATGCTACGCGTCACATTTGGAAATCGAAAACAACGAGAACGTCAGAGATTGGATGTACGCTTTGACGGAAACGAACATGCGAGAGATGTACGAACAGACGTGGGGATGGAACTCGTTGGAGAAACGGAGAGAGTTGAGCGATCAAAACGCGAAGTTTGTTTTGGTCTTTACTCGGGAGATGAAGAGGGGGGAGGAGGGAAAGGAGGCAAAAGTGGCTTTGAATACTACGGACGAAGACGAAGACGAAGACGAAGAAAAACCGGTGGCGTTCGCGCACTATCGATTCGAGGTGGACGACGACGATGTCGCGTCGGTGTACATATACGAGTTACAGGTGGAGCAAACGATGAAACGGTCCGGGTTAGGAAGGGTGTTGATGCGAGCGTGCGAAAAGATAGGATGCGCTTTAGGATTGAAACACGCGGCGTTGACGGTGTTGAAAACGAACCAAGCTGCGAGGAGCTTTTACGCGAAGATTGGGTACGAGGAAACCGATCACGCGCCGGTGGATGCGCACTACGTGATCATGCGGAAACGAATTTAGTTATTATATTTAGTTTTAGTTTTAGTTTTAGTTTTAGTAATTATTAGAATCCTAAGCGCTTGACTACTCTAAGTATTTCGCCTTCTAAAGCGTACGAATGGGTCGGGTTGTGGAAACTCTCCTTGTCCGCGAAGTAATGGTACGTCTTCATGCTGTTACCGCCCGAAAACCGTCCACCTCGTCCGAAACTGAATCCGTACGGGTCGACGATATCGCATCCAGAGGCGAGCGCGAGGAAGATAGCTAATATCCCCGTACTTGGCGTCGTTCCTCCGTGCATGATGACGTGCTTTTTGTCCTCGTGTTCTCTCTCTACTTCCTCCGGCGATTCGTTTTCGCGCATGACGATGATTCGAGTCTTCACCGCTCTAACCTTTTCGAGAAGCTTTCGGACGTCGGATTGGACTCTATCGCTCGCCATCCAAGGCGGATGTAATTCAACGCCACGTTTATGGCGGCGGAACTGTTTGGCGAGTGCATAAAACCTCTCCGCGCTTGCTCTCGTCGAGATGACCGTTTCATCCGTCTCCACCGCCTCTCTCAGTTTCTCCCCGAGCGCGCTTTCTTGACCGTATTTCTCCGCCCACGCGTTGTTCAACACGCGAAAATCAGTTTTTGCACCAACTTTCTCTTCGTATCGACCGCCCACTGGTCCTTGGTTCACCCTAAAGACGACATCGTGCGAGTCGATTGTTTGTCCGATGTTGTTGATATCGTAATTGTTGTTGTTGTTATCCTCCTCCTCAACATCCTCGACGTCCTCTTCTCCCTCTCTTCTATCCTTTCCACTGATTGGCCCGTTTCCGACTACCGCGCACTCCTTCGTCCTCTTACCACCAACGTCTCTTTTTCGTCCTTTTCCTCGGAACTTATCCATCTTCTCCTCGTCGAGGCCTAACATCTTCAATTGCTCTCTGTCGCCGCTTAACGTTAAAATCGCCTTCTCCGCGTTCCGACTCCCGAACGCTCTGTTGCTCAAATTAATCGACGAAACAACCTCGTGATCTACGAACAACTTCTCGCTCTTTTTAAACCCATCTATGGTTTTCATCACCAACTCCTCGACGACTTTCTCGCACTCTCTCTCGCTCTCGCACTTCATCGCTTGGAGCGTTTTCAACACCGATTTCGCCCTCGCCTCTTCGCTCTCGATGTGATTTACGTATCCTCTCATTTCCGTCGAGTTCAACTCTCTCGGTTTCGATAACATCTTCCACTTCCCCGTGTTCGTATTTCTCGTTTTCATCTCGTCTTGTCGCATGANTTTCGTTTCGCTGTTGTATATCCGTCTTCGCTCGTACGTTAAAGCTTTCCTCTCTATTCTCGAAAATGTGCCGAATCCAAGCACGTTCACGTCTGCATCATCGTCATCCTTTCCGAATAACTCCTCGAAGGACGGTAACTCGTTCTTTCTGAACTTCTTCTTCGCGTTCGTGCTTTTCATCATTTTCACTTCGTCCTTTATTCTTGCATCGTTGTTTATCTTCATCCTCGAGTACACTCCAATCACCCAAAGCGAGTAGAGGAGGACGAACCCGATGCACAACTTTGCGCCTTTTCTGCGGAGGATAAAGAGCCCTTTTTTCTTCCTCTTACTTCCCTTCCTCATCAACGAACCACCGTTCTCGACATCGCGTCGTTGTTTTCCAATCATCGCTCAGGAGGTCTGCGCGCACATCGTCTCGTCCTCGAGCGACTGAAATGAAATGAAGAATTTGATTTTGAATTTCCCCAAAGACTTCATTCTGAAGCGCTTCTATACTGAGAGTCTCTTTTAGTACCATTCGACTGCTTCTCTGTTCGTGCTCTCTGAGAGAACGTCTCGCTCGCAACAAGAATGGACCACCACCACCCCTCATCTTTCACTCACGCGCATCATCGTCATCAAAACAGTGCGACGATATCGACGGAATCCGACGGGAATCTCGTCTCGAACATCTTTACCAATTACATCAAGAAAGCGCTGAAAGAAACAGGCCCGGGAATGAAATCGTTACTGGTGGACGACTTCGCGCTGGCGATGACGAGCAACGGGATGAACCAGACGGATATTTTAAAACGCGAAGTCTTCGCGGTGGAGCCTTTGATGATGACGAGCAATAAAAGTAAAAGTAAAAGTCTCGAGAAGGTGGTGGTGGTGCCTTCAAGAGAGGAGGAAAGTTTGCGGTTCGTGAAAGCGGTGTGCATTTTACGACCGACGAACGAGAACGTGAACGCGCTGTGCGAGAGACTACGCGGTGGTGGTAACGGTACGTCGACTTCGTCGTCGTACGGGGAGTTTCACGTGTTTTTTACCAACGCGATCGACGAGCGCAAACTTCGCGCGATTGCGAAAGCGGACGCGAGAGGAGGAGGAAACAAAGTGAAGCAGATTCAAGAGATTTTTTGCGACGTGATTGCGATGGACGAGTGCGCTTTCGTCATCGACTCGAGAGATTGTTTTAAAGAGGACGCGATGCGAGCGTTCGATCCGAACGGCGGGATGCGGAAGAGAGTCGGGAATAATAATAGTAGTTTTCAAAGAACCAACTTCGAGTACGCTTTGATGTGTGACCCGAGTTGGGGGGTGAGGAATGGGACGCCGTTGATTGATAGGTGCGTAGAAGGTGTAACGAGTGTATGTTTAGCGTTGAAACGACCTCCACTGTTTCGATATTCTGCGAAGTCGAACATTGCGAGACGAATCGCCGAGGACGCGCAACGCGTCGCCTCGGAAAGAGAACCGGGATTGTTCGATTTCGGAAGGCGTAACGACGAAGGGTATTGCCACGTGCTGATTGTTGACCGATTCGACGATTGCGTGACGCCTTTGTTAACACAGTGGACGTACCAAGCCATGGTGCATGAGATATTCGGTATTTCGAGTTCGAACAGAGTGAGAGCGCCGGACGCGCAAAAATTAAGCAAGAAGCCGGAGGAGTTTATTCTCTCTTCCAGAGAAGATGCTTTTTTTAGAGATCACAAGTACGACGATTACGGCGACGTCGGCGCGGCGGTGAAGAAATATGTGGACGATTTTGCGAACGAACGATCGAAAACGACCGCGAGTAAATCCACGGCTTCGGTCGACGACGTTGCGAAATTCGTCGAGCGCTTCCCGGAGTTTCGCCAAAAATCCGCCACGGTTGCGAAACACGTGCAATTAGTGCACACGTTGTCGAAAGTCATAAACGATAGGCAGTTGATGAAAGTGTCGGAAATCGAGCAAGAGCTCGCGTGCGCGGGAACCTCGGTCAACGGATTAGAGAAACAAGTCGAAGAGATTGTCAACGACCCGTCCTTCGGAGAGTCCGAGAAAGTGCGATTGGTCGCGCTGTACTGCCTGAGACGCGAAACCGAAGCGCCACAAATATGTCAACATCTCATCCGCGTTCTTTCTAATCACGTCGGTGGAAAACGAATAGACGCTTTAGATTGTATGCTCCGGCGAGGCGGTGAGAACGCGCGCACGAGCGACTTGTTTGGAACGAAAACGATCGCCGCGCGAATGCGCACCTCGGTTTCCGCTTTAAAAGGAGCCGAGAATGTGTACACTCGACACGTTCCGTTGGTACGCTCGTTAGTCGCTCAGTGCGTCAACGGTAAACTCCCAGCTTCGGAGTACTCGCCAACGTGGGACGGTTTTACCCCGGAGTGCTCGAAAAAACCAGCGGAAATCATCGTCTTCATCGTCGGCGGCGCCACGTACGCCGAAGCTCGCGCCGTCGCCAAGTTCAACGCGAGCAAAGAATCCAACAATATTAAAGTCACCATAGGTGGGTACAGCATGCTCCACCAATCTAGATTCATCGAAAACTTAGCCAACGTGTTCGACGAAGAGAGAGGACCGTAGAAAAGTATTACCGTAGAAGTGTATTATAGAAGTATTCTTAAAATCTCACATTTTAAACTCCTTTTCCTCCGCACAACGACGCCTCTGACGACGACTTTTTAGTAAAAGAAAAGAAATGCGCCGCTCGCCGTCCGGGGCGACGTTGCTCGATTTCGACGGCGCCGCCATCGACAAAACTCGNAAATCTTTGAATACTACTGCCACGACTGAGAAACACGCGACGAAAGCGTCTGAATCGTCGTCCTCTCCGGCGCATACCGATGGGGAAAAACGTCCTCCGTCGTCGTCGGCATTAAAACCTTCGACGACTCGCGTNACGAATAACGCTGCTTCTACGACTCAGAATGCGACGACGACCGCGAATACTACAAACGTTGGACAACAGCAACAACAAGCGGCACCGTCGATATCGCTCCCTCGACAGCGAGGGGACGCGGTGAAACATTTCGCGTTGGATTTAGGCGGGAGTTTGATTAAGCTGGTGTATTTTAGCGCGAACAGCGATACCAACGCGATGAATGGAGAGGATGGAAGTCAGCAACAGACGAAAGAAGCGTCCTCTAAAACGACGACAGCGACGCTCGGAGGCCGATTACACTTCCGCCGGTTCCCGTCGTCCAGTTTAAAGGAGTGTTTGGATTTCATCGAGCGGAAGAAGTTACACTACAGCGGCGGCTTCGGGCAACACAAATCGGAAATCAAAGCGACTGGTGGCGGGTCGTTCAAGCATCAGCGGACGTTTCGAGACGCGCTCGGGATCGAGTTGCAAAAGGAGGACGAGATGGCGTGTGCGGTGAGAGGGGCGAATTTTTTGTTGAAGACGATTCGGGACGAGGCGTTTACGTTTGAGAACGATACGAAGACGTTNGTGGATACGAATTTTAACGTCAACAATTTTAACTCGACGGCGACGACGACAGGTGGTGCGAGTGGTAGTATTAGTGGTGGTGGTGGCATCGGCGGCGGCGGCGTGGAAAGTCATAGTTATAGCGCTAGTAGTAGTAATAGTAGTAGCAACAATTTGTTCCCGTATTTGCTCGTGAATATCGGCTCTGGGGTGTCGATTATTAAAGTCACCGAGACTGGACACGAACGGATATCCGGGTCGAACATTGGCGGTGGGACCTTTTGGGGTTTGTGTCGTTTGTTAACCGGGATGAGAGATTACGACGAGATGTTAAAGTGTTCGCAAAACGCGGATTCTGCGCGAGTGGATATGCTCGTCGGGGATATCTACGGTCGAGATTACGCTAAAGTTGGTCTATCCTCCGACGTTATCGCGAGTTCGTTTGGTAGAGTCGTCATGGAGGAAGGTGATTTGAGCGATTATAGCAAAGCGGATATTACTTTATCTTTGCTCAGAATGATTTCGTATAACATCGCGCATTTGGCGACGATGAACGCTAAAGCGCACGGTTTGCAGAGAATATTTTTTGGCGGGTACTTTATTCGTGGCCACGCGTACACGATGAATACGATTTCTTTCGCGGTGAACTTTTGGAGTAAAGGCGAAACGAAAGCGATGTTTTTAAGGCACGAAGGTTTTTTAGGCGCGCTCGGAGCGTTTTTGAGCGACACGACGGCAAAAGAAAAGCTTGGGGCGGCGGAAACGAGAGGATCGTGGATCGAGAAGTTTATCAAGTACTCCACGAAAGCCGCGAGCGAAGAGAACAACAACGGTAAGAGTGGAGGAGGTAAATCGTCATCGCCGCCACTGTCGAGTCTACGAAGATCGAACAGTTACACGTCGTCGGGCGAGAACGTTTTAGCCGTTGCAACGGCTGCTTTACACATAGAAACGGATGGTAGCGGCGCTGACTCTAACGCACGCGCGTACTCTTTAGACGGCGGCGGCGCGCCGAGAGATTCACTTTCAGGTTTAGCGAGAGAACAACCCGCGCCGAGACACAATAGTTTCTCGCATCAAAGTCGACATCGACGTGGATATTCGAATTTATCGAGCCACTTGGGCGTGCGCGCGCCGCCGAACGACTTTGACGTTGGCGTTTTGCACTACGCGCCGTTGTTAGAACCGTACCCGTTGTTACAAAACCCGGAATCGTACGTGCCGGATACGTTTGATTTGCAAGCAAAAACGACAATCAGCGCCGAAGATCGCGAGTACTGGCTGATGGTGTTGAAATCGCTCACCGCGGGCGTCGCGGAACGCGCGAGAGATTCAGAACTCGAAAACCACGACGAAGAAGAGCACGAAAAATCGAGCGCGCGCGCTTCGTTGGACGAGCACCACGCGTTCGTGAACTACGACGCGTACGATTTCGAGTCCAACAACAACTACCGCAAGAAAACGTCCTCGGAACGCGCGGAACAGTTTCGAAACGCGTACGATTCGTTGCTCGACCGGTTGCTCAAAGACCCGTTTGGATGCGGCAAAATCTCTCTTTCCTCTTTGTTCGAAGCGAGAGAAGAGTGTTTACGAGACTGCGGTTTTGCCGACGCTTACGCGGACGTAAAACAACGGGAAAACGATGCCGCTTTAGTCGTTTTACCCGAACTCCTCGAAGAGCTCGAGCAAATGGAAGATGAAAGTCAACGCTTGATTCAAATTGTCGAAGGCGTACTCGCCGGAAACGTCTTCGATTGGGGGTCGCAAGCGTGCGTAGATTTGTACAACAACGGCACCATCCTCGACATTTACAAAGCGGCGAGAAAAAACGCGACGCGGTTGTCATGGAAAATTGACGGTTTCGAAGAGTTTGCAAAGAAGTTATCCTCAAACGACGGCTACAAGAAAGCGCACATCTTTGTCGACAACAGCGGCGCGGATATCGTCCTCGGCGTCCTTCCGTTTGTCGTCGAACTCTTACGACGAGGCACGGAAGTCGTTCTCGTCGCGAACGCCTTACCCGCGCTCAACGACGTCACCGCGGACGAATTGTCCTCCTTGCTTGATCGCGCCGCGGAAACGTGCGGTGGCATACTCAAATCCGCGTTATACTTTGACGAAGATGAAAAAGAAGAAGCGCCGAGAGAAGAAGAACGCGCGACGGCAAAACTCTCCGTCGTTTCCTCTGGTAACGGCGGTCCTTGCATCGACCTTCGCCGCGCCAGTCGCGAACTCATCGAAGCTTCCGAAAACGTCGACCTCGTCGTCCTCGAAGGTATGGGTCGAGCCGTGCACACGAATTACAACGCCGAATTCGTTTGCGACTCGCTCAAATTAGCCATGATTAAAAACGCTCGCTTAGCCGAGCGCTTGTGTCGAGGCGAAATGTTCGATTGCGTCGTTCGCTTCGACGACCCAAAGAAGAAGAAGGAAATAAAGTATATGTAATAACGTTAACAATAAAAACATCATGTATCATCATTATCATCATCATCGCCTTTCAAAAGGTTGGTGTGTTCATAATGTCGTCTATTAATATATCAAAAACGCCATTTTTTCTTCTTTGACGAAAAACAAATCGTTATAACACATTTAATTAAAAAGACTTTCGAGAAGGAAGAAGAAAAAGAAGAGGAGAAGTTGGTGTCGCGAGACAAACGTCATGTCTTCTGGAGTGATAACAACGAGAGCGCAGAAAAGACGAACGGGGGAGAGAGATTTGTGGAGTTTGATCGTGAATGACGATGATATTTGTTTCCAACACATTCTTCCGAGATTGAATGCGACGGATGTGAAATTCTTGTACGAGGTGAATACGGAGACGAGAAAGTTGATCAAGAGATCAACTCGCGCGAGTGATTTGAGAAAGGGCTTTAAAGTTCAAGAGATGTCGTCGATATCGACTTTGGAGTTTGTGTGGGAGAACAAATCGTTGTGGTGGCTAGGATGGGACGAAAGTTCTTTCTCCCACAAAGTTGCTGAAACGAATAAACTCGAGTTACTCAAGTGGGCGCGAGAGGAGAAAGAGTGTAAGTGGAATGGATGGACGATTGATGCGGCCGCACGTCAAGGTAATCTGGAAATGGTCAAGTATTGCGTTGCAAATGAGTGTCCTATCAGATCGTCGGCGTGTAAGGATGCTGCCGGAAACGGTCATCTCGAGGTACTCAAATACTTACGCGAAGAAGTCAAAGCGCCTTGGGATTGGAGAACAGCCGCTTGGGCGGCTGGAAATGGTCATCTCCACATACTCGAATATCTTGTTGATCGTAAGTATGATAAATTTGACGAAAGTGCGTGTACGTTTGCAGCCGAGAACGGTCACTTCGACTGTTTGAAGTACTTGCGCGAAACCGCCAAAGCGCCGTGGAACTCTCAGGCGGTACGAAGAGCGCACGAGAACATACATCCCGACTGTGTACAATACCTCCTCGACAACGACTGCCCGTTACCAGATGGTTGGTCTTACGAAGATGGAGAGTTATACTCTTCTGAGGAAGAGGAAGGAGATTACGCCGACTGGGAAGAAGTCATGGAATACTGGGCCGACCCGGAAGACTGGGACGAATTCATGGAACACTGGGCCCACGGGATGTGAGTAAACATCATCCTTTTTTTTTTCGCTTGCTTTTTTTTAATAAACACACGCCACTTTTTCAGAGCGGCTGCTGCTCTCTCGACTCTTACACACAAAGCACTACGTGTTGCATACGACGTGAGAATACTAATAATGCCGTCTGCGCGACGAAATCGAGATAATACTAAGAATAAGAACAACAACAACAACAACTCGAAGAAGTTAACGAAGAAGACGAGCGGTGGTGGTCGTGATAATGGTTCAAAGAAGACGACGACGGAAACGAATTCCGGGAACACCACCATTGGCGGCGGAATCAACATCGAAAAGAGGAAGAAGAAGACGAAAGAAAATGATTCAGAAAACGACGACGAGGATTCAGACGACGCGTACGACGATTTACCGAACGACTTCACGGACGAAGAAATCGACGAGGACGAAGCGTTCGCAGAGGAGGACAAAGAGACGTATCGAGGGATGCGGTTTTACGACGAAAAGAGAAAGGAAGAAGAAGAAGAAGAAGAGGACGAAGACGACGACGGGTATGGCGAGCTGATTGCGAGAGCCATGCAGACGAATAAGACGACGACGAGCAAAAATTCACAATCAGAGGACGGCGATAATGCTGCTGCTCCCGTTAAAAGAAGCGCAATAGTACCACCGTCCGTAACCGCCGTCGCGAAGAAGAGGAAAGTGCGAGGCGTGAACGATGCGTTGGACGAGGAGGAGCGAGTCGATTTAGATTCCGAGGACGACGAGGAAACGAGAGCGTTGGACGACGACGAGAAGGACGATAAGCGGAAGAAGATGTTGGACGATATTTTAGGCGAAAACAGACGAGAGAGGAGGTTGGAACAACCCAAACCCGGTTCGGTGACAGAGTACGAGAAAGAGGGCGAGTATAACGCGCCGGTGGATTTGAACGGAGAAACGTTGACGTTAGAGGATGCGATTGCGGCGTTGACCAGAGCGAAACGATCCACCGGGGAGATAGCCAACGATGAAGACGAGGGCGACGACGGCGGTGACGACGACGACGACGACACTAAGCCTAGAAAAGAAGAACATTTAAGCGGCGCATCGTTACGTGCGCTTCGGCGAATCTCTGGTAAAGAAGCTACGCAACAGCCGGCGAGGAAATCGGTGACGGAAAAAATGACCCGCGCCGCGGCGTACGACATGAACAAAGAGGATCTCGGCAAATGGCAACCTATCGTCCAAGAAAACAGAAAGAAAGAAACGCTCACGTTCGACCCATCCTCGAAGAAAATGATCAACAGGAAAGATACTTTAGGTGCTTTGAGAGACGACTTTGAGCCAAGAACTGAGATGGAGAAAGAAATTGCCGCCATTTTGAAGGATGAAGCGGAGGCAGCTGACGAAGAACAAATCGCGAAAACCGAAGAACTGGCTTTATCGAAGATGGATCCGGAAGAAGCGAAAGCGAGACGCGCGCGATTGGCAAAAATGAAAGCTTTGATGTTTTATCACGAACAAAAAGCAGCGCGGTTAAAGAAAATCAAATCTAAAGACTATCATCGACGCGAGAAGAGAGCGAATAAGCTCAAGGCGAAAAAGAACGGCGAGCTGATGGGAGACGGCGGCGACGACGAGGATCTCGGTTTGACGATGGACGATGACGATCTCGATGAAAACGGATTAGATAGCGAAGGTCGAACGGCTGAAGAGCGACGAGAATACTTTCGCGTGCGCGAGCGCGTGTTGTTAAAACATCGCAACACGTCCAGATGGGCGAAAAGAGCGATAAAAAAAGGCATCGCGCATTTGCCGGGTACGAGAGAAGCCATGGCCGAACAACATCGGTTGGCGCAACAGTTGAAGCAGAAAGTGTACGCGCCCGGAGATGAAACCTCCGACGACGACGGCACGAACAGCAGTTCAGAGAGTGAGTCCGATTCTGAAGATGAAGATCCAGAGCAAAGGCGCAAACGCGCGAAGCAAAAAGCGTTGGACGCTTTGTACCAAGCCAACGGCGGGGACGAGGATATGCCGGAAGGATTATCGAAAGGTGTTTTTGCGTTACCATTTATGAAGCGAGCGCAGGAGAAAAAGAAGATGGAAACAGCTGAAGCGGCTAAAGCGATCTTAGAGGAGATGCAGCGGGAAGATGACGGAGACGGTTCCGGCGACGGCTCTGACGACGACGATGATTTGAACATCGTCGACGAGAAGGACGCGCAGGAGTGGCAAGCGATTGCCGAAAAAGCTGGCGCGGCGACTATGAAGAAGAAGAGCAGAACTGAGAAACAGTCCGAGCAACAACAGAAAGAAGTGGAGAAGAAAAAAGCAGCGGCACCGGTACCAGCGAAAACGGTACCAATTTCGAAATCTGCGAGAGCTCTTCGCGAACGCGCCGCGCTGCGCAACAGACCTCCAGCGCGATTTGAAAAGTTTGAACCCGTGCTGATGGAAGACGACGAAGATGAAAAGAAGAGAAAGGCTGCCGCGATGAAAAAAGCTGAGCTGTATGCAGAACCGCGTCACATCGCCGAAAAGGCAGAGAAGGAGAAGCAAAAGAAAAAAGCCATCGCCAACGGAACGTACGTTGAAGAAGAAGGCGGCGATATAAACGACGACGCGAATGACTTTCCAACTACCGCTGCGACTGAATTAGACGACCAAAAATCGTTAGTTTCGCGCGCATTTGCCGGTGATGACGTCGAAGAGGCGTTCAAAAAGGAGAAACTTAAAGACATCGAAGAGGAACTTCCGGACGTGGAAAGGCCAACTTTACTCCCGGGGTGGGGCGCCTGGGAAGGAGAGCGCAAAAGCACGCCAAAATGGATCATCGACCAGAACAAAAAAGCCGACGCCATTCGCGAAAAGGCGTTGAAATCTAGAAAAGATGCCAAACTGAAGCGCGTTATCATCTCGGAAAGGTACGATAAGAAAGCCGCGGCGTATAACGTCGAGCAGCTTCCTCGCGGCTACGATTCCAAAGCCGTCTACGAAGGCAGCATGCGAACGCCCCTTGGAGCAGACGTCAACACGGATAAACAGTTCAGAAAATTGACGAAACCGAAAATCTTGAAACCGTCCGGGGCGGTTATTGCGCCAATTAAGTTCCCCAGAAACGCGAGACCGCCAACCAATGACGACGAGTCTTCAAAGAAGAAGCGCAGAACGAAGCTTTAAATACATGTGTACATTTTACTAGACTAGAACAACACGCGTGACTATTCCTAACTGACAAAACTACCGCTCGCACCACGTGTCTTCATCTATGGCAATTCCCGTGTGCCTCGCTTGCTTACCGATTTTAATCAATACCTCGTCGCCTTTTCTCAAAGCCGCGACCGATTTCGCCTCGCCTTTATTGTTACAAATCAATCGAACCGTTTCAGCGTTTTGAAGTAAACACGAATACGTTTCGCCATCTTTTTCGGCTTCGACGAGAACCATGCTTCTCCTTTCAATTTTCACGCGTCCAACCGTCGCTTCTTCGGTTTCGCCTTCCGCGTTCACCCTTAAAACAACCTCGCCGGCTTTCAATTCCGATAAGTACCCCGTTCGTCCGTCGGGCATCTGCACGTACGAATGCACAGCCCCTGCGTTTACTCGAAACGGTCTCGAATTGACGTACCCTTCTCCGCTGATGCATTCCGAGTGTACCAAAAACAAACCGTTGGCGAAATTTCCCACGAGCAAACCCTCGCCGGGTTTAAAATTTGTCGAACAATCCACGCAAGCTCGATCACCCGTGCCGCAATTCTTCACGTTCGTCACCTTCGCGACTTCCAGTCGCTCGTTCTCTCGTCCTCTTTTCTTTATTTTATCCACCACTTTGCTGAATAATCGCACCTCCTTCACGTCGTCCGTTTTCAAAACCACCCCGTTCACTCCAGTTTCCAACGCTTCCAACTGTTCCAACGCCTCCTCGCTCGTCTTCACGCACGCGATGAACTCGACTTCACCTCCTCGTTCCGCGCTCGCGGCGACTAAATTTTCCGCGGGAATAATCGACCAATCGTTCTCCGAAACATCCACCACGACGACGCCGGTTCGCTTCGCCGCCAGCGACACGTCCTCTGGATTCGTAATCGTCACGATCGACGCGATTGTTTCGCCGCTCGAAAATTCCACCACGAACGATCCTCCTCCCCCGTTTGCATTGGTGTTTTCTTCTTCTCGTCGAAACCATCGCAGCATCGATGTCTTTGTTTTTCCTCCGTCAAAATTTTCACCGCTTGTTCGAGCAGCATCTCCTCCCACATCCGCATGTGTCGTGAATTTCATAAACTTATCAAGCATCGCTTCATCTCTGACGATGAACGCAGACGCGCATCCCGACTCCAACGCGGCTAAGATGCACTCTTTCGATGTAGTTTCGATCCAAAATGTCTTTCCCTCTTCTTTCGATGATGATGAGGATGATGTTGATGTTGATGATTTTGCTTCTTTCCCCGTGGGGTGATGACTCAGTCCCCTACCAATCGTGCAGCTCTTCTTGCTCCGCGACGATGACGAAAAGGGCAACATTTTCATTTTCTTCTTCATCAAGGAACACGCGCAATAACAACAACGANGGGTTTTGAGAGCGCTCATCGTCGTCATCTTTCTTTCTGTTTATATCTTATGAGAGTCTTTTTGTGTTGAATTCTTTCNCCACTTTTTCCCAACGCGTATTCTATCTGCTTTGTTGAGATGCGGAAAGGCAGACTCTCCTCCTCTGCTTCCTCCTCTTCTTCGTCGTCGAAAAGGCAGAGGAGGAGGACGATCGAGAACGTCGTGCTCCGAATCCTCATCGTCGCCGTGCTCGCGAGCATCGTTCTGTCGCATAAAAAACATTCGAAGATACAGTTGATGGATGTTGAAGATGATGAAATGATGAGGACGAGAAGTAATGACGACGAGAACGCGATATTGGAGGATTTAGAGATTGGAGAGTACCAAGACATGGAGATGAACGAAATGTTTGGAATTAACGGGAGTAGTAGTAGCAGAGGAGATGAGACGAACCAAGAAAAGAAGACAAAGAAGGTGAATGTGGATGTGAACGATTTTGGAGAGGAAGAGGAAGACAAAGGAGGAGGACGAGATGGACCGTTGATACAAAATCCAACCTCGATGACGAACGTAGCCTTGCAGATAACAAAATCACCGTTTAATTACAAAGTAGAAGATTTGTTTTTAACGGTAGAGAATCACAGACGGTTACAACCGAAAGATCGGATACGGTTTCCGTCGAAAAATTTACCGGCTTCGGCGCCGTACGGAGGAGGGGATTCCAACGAGAATAACGATCCGTCGATGAAGTTTTACCGGACGTGCGCCGTCGTTTTAAATTCAGGCGTTTTGACGACGTTTGGGGACAGGAAACAAGGCGAGCGCATCGATAATCACGACGCGGTTTTTAGAGTGAACCAAGCGCCGACGAAATATTTCGAACGGTTCGCCGGGAAGAAGACGACGTTGAGGGTGTTGAATAGAAAGTGGACGCAGATTTTTAATCAGAAGATGGGGAAAGGGTTTCTGTTTGCCGATACTGCCGGGGCGTCGTATGTGGTAACGAGAGCGCGAACGACAGAGTTTGAGCATTTAGCCGCGACGGTGAGAAAAGAAAGAGACGGCGACGTTAAGGTGTTTAGCATGGCGCACGGCGTGGCCACGAGAGCGCGATGGACGTTAAGGGCGTTTCGAGAAGGACTGCTTAAGTTACGTCCGAGCAAGCGGAAAAAGTTTCGAGACTTGTCGACTGGTGTATCACCGAGTAGTGGGTTCATTGCGATTTACATCGCGAGACACTTATGCGGGAAGGTTGCGGTGTACGGTATGTCCTTGGAACGGTCTTGGGAAGGAGACACGTTGAGAGCACCGTATCACTATTTTACCACCATGGATGGACGACACTCGGTGATGGATTCGATTCAGTTGCGCGCGCATGAAAGCCACGCGTTTGATTTAGAAGGAGAGTTGGTGAAGACGTGGTCCGAAGCCGGAATTTTAAGATTGTGCGATCCCGGCATCAAGCGCGAGCGGCAGTGCCAGGTGTACGAGGACGATTGACGCGGTTGAAATTGGATAGGAAAGAGCATAATTAAGCGAGTAGTGCGCGGATTTAGTGAATGCCTAATGTATGTATCGTGGTGTATGTAGTAGTAGCAAGTTGTAGTTGTATATAAATAGTTATCGCAGACATTAAAGTGCAAATTGAAAACCCCTTCCTTCTCTCTCTCACTTGGTCTGGTTTTTGTTATTCCCGTTAGATATAAAGCGAATCAACGAATATCGTTTCGGCGGCGTCTTCACAGCGTTCGATTCCAAGTCATTGTCCGTGGATTCATCGTCGTGCACGTCGTATTCGTGCTTGTACCCTATCGTTCCCGACGACGAGGACGTGTCATCGTCTAAACGAGAAGTTTTTGGAGAAATCACGGCTATTTGATACCCGCAACACGACGCGAATGAAAACAGAACGATTAAACCAATCAAGCCTACGGGTATGGCCACGAAAACAATTATCATGACGATTTGTTCCGGAGTGATCTCTCTCGTTTCCATTTTGTTCTTTCTTTTGAATGATGAGAGAATACGAGCGCTTAAGTTCTGATGTTACAGTTCTGATCTTACAGTTGTGATGTTTTTCGTCGTTTTGAAAAAAAAAGCGTTTTACTTCTCCTTCATAAAAATAATATCTACAAACCAGTTTGATCCATGATTCTCTTCTCGCTCTTGTCGTAGACGAATCGTTTGAATCGCATGGTAA
>JGI20151J14362_10000249_pt1 | contig 39981 bp, 37 predicted proteins | sample COG_01_FD_14362 | JGI IMG/M metagenome (IMG submission 14362)
AGAAAAAACGCAACATCTTGTGTAAATGATATCTCAATTGCGCAATATGTTCTGTTTTTTTCACGTAAATGTAAAATTGAATGCATTACGTTAAAAACCCCCAAAAACCTGTTGTTTTTTAAATTTCTCTTGGCTATAGTAGCCGAAGTAAGTTAATGTTGTATTACACATATGGCATATAACTAATTACTTCAAAAGGAAAAAATAGTGTTTTCGTTTAATAAAAAGTCAGTTCCAATATTAGGTGTCGACATAAGCGCAACTGCAATAAAGTTGCTTGAACTTAGCCGCAGCGGGAGTAAATTCCGTGTGGAAAGTTATGCAGTTGAGGCTCTTCCACCCAATTCTGTCTCAGATAAGACTATAAACGATATTGAACAAGTCGGCGAGGCTGTTGCACGTGCTGTTAAGAAATCAGGCACGCGCACAAAACTAGCTGCAGTTTGTGTCGCGGGCTCATCAGTAATCACAAAAGTTATCAGTATGCCGGCAGGTCTGTCAGACGATGAGATGGAGAGTCAAATTCAAGTTGAGGCCGATCAATATATCCCGTTCCCATTAGAAGAAGTAGCAATGGATTTTGAGGTAATTGGCGAATCTCAAGAAGGTACAGACAGAGTGGATGTCTTGCTTGCCGCATCACGTACGGAAGTTGTAGACAATGTTGTTGCTTCAATAGAGTTAGGCGGGCTTACTGCCAAGGTCGTTGATATAGAGGCCTTCGCTATTGAAAACACCATAGATTTAATGAGTAAAGATTTTCCAGCTGGTACATCTAAAGATGCAATAGCTGTGGCTGATGTAGGTTCTGCTGTCACTACTTTTAGCGTCATGGAGAATATGAAGATCATCTACTCACGTGAAGAAGCATTTGGCGGCGCACAATTAACCGAAGATATTCAACGACGATATGGCTTGTCTTACGAAGAGGCAGGTTTAGCTAAGAGACAGGGCGGGCTGCCGGATAATTATGAGCCTGAAGTCCTGGAGCCATTTAAAGACAATATGGCTTCACAAATTGGGCGTGCTCTACAATTCTTTTATGCATCAAGCCAAATTAGCGATGTAGACGTTCTTATTCTTGCAGGCGGTTGTTCTTCCATACCAGGTATAGCCGAATTAGTAGAGTCTAAGCTAGGCGTTAAAACAATGATTGCAAATCCTTTTGCAAATATGGCTGTAGCGTCAAAAATTCCAACAAACAACCTTACGAATGATGCGCCAGCGATGATGATTGCTTGCGGTCTTGCCTTAAGGGGGGATGGCTAATGTCAACGATCAATTTACTCCCATGGCGTGAAGCAAAACGTAAGAAGCTACAGACTCAATTCATAATGGCGGTTGTGACTGTTGCAGTATTAGCACTAATCGTTTGGGGAGCTGGTCATTATTATCATGTGCAACTGATAGAAGTGCAGAATACCCGAATAGGGCATATCGAAAAAAATATTGAACTTGTTGATAAAAAAATAGAAGAAATTAAACAGCTTGAAAAAGAAAAAGAGCGATTGTTGTCGCGCATGCGAGCGATTGAGCAATTACAAGGTAATCGTCCGTTAATTGTTCGTCTTTTTGATGAAATGGTTAATAGTTTGCCCGATGGTGTGACTATCTCTGACATTAGTCAAAGTGGAACAAGTATAACTATAAATGGATTAGCGCAATCTAATGCTCGTGTCTCATCATTTATGAGAAAGCTTGAAAGTTCCGACTGGCTGGCAAATCCTGATTTGAAGATTGTTAAGGAAGCCGCGGCTAGTGACGGAGGTAAGACCTTCAATAGTTTTACCTTGATTTTCTCGCAAGTTGTTCCTAAAGCTGAGGAGACTGAAGACTCATGAGCCTTATTGATGACATCAATAATCTAGATCCAAGCAACCCAGGTGTTTGGCCCTTGCCAATTAAGATCATTGCCTTTGCAGTGGTGTTTGTCGGGATAATCTATGCGGGATGGCATTTCGATATAACAGAGCAGCGTGAAGCATTGGCTGGTCTACAGCAAAAAGAGAAAGACCAAATTGAAGTTCTGGATGCAAAGCAAAAGAAAGCAGCAAACCTAACTGCTCTAAAAGAGCAAATGAAAGAAATGGAACAGAATTTTGGCGATATGGTTCGTCAGCTTCCTAATAAAACTGAGGTTGCAGGTCTATTAATTGATATTTCCCAAACAGGCTTAGCATCTGGACTGGAATTTAAATTGTTTGAGCCAACAGGCGAAGCGCCAAAAGAATTCTACGCTGAGCTACCAATCAATATAACAGTTGTTGGAAATTATCATCAGTTTGGTGAGTTCGTCAGTGGTATAGCTGCACTGCCAAGGATTGTGACTACTCATAATATCGCTATTAAATCTTCAGGCGGAGACGTTGTAGATGGCGTCCCACCACTTGAGATGACAGCAATTGCAAAAACATATCGCGCACTTGAAGAAGAGAGTGAAGAGAATTAAATATGAAATCTCGTATTCAAATCAATAAATTCTTAAAAGCATTATTTTGCTTACTATCTTTCATAGTTATATCTGGTTGTGTCTCGCGAGATATCAGTGACCTCGAAAGAGAAGTCTCAGATATCATGGCCAGACCCGGAGGCCGTATAGAACCACTCCCAGAGATAAAGCCTTACGAGGCATATTCCTACCAGTCAGGACTAGCAAACGCACGGAATCCTTTTAAACAATTCTTTGTGATTGACAAACCAGAAGTTGAAGCGGGTGTTGTTGATGATGGTTTAACAGAAGAAATGGAACGCGAAATTCGTAACCGAAACCGAGAAGAACTTGAGCAGTTTGAGCTAGATAGTTTGCGTATGGTTGGAACACTTGATAACAATGATAATAATTGGGGAATTGTTCTAGACCCTGATGGGGTTGTTCATCGTGTGAGTGTTGGTAATTACCTTGGCGTAAACATAGGTAAGATCATTAACATCTATGAAGATCGGATTGAACTCAGAGAGATAGTTCAGGATAGCGGTGGTCGATGGGAAGAACGAGAAGCAGCACTTGCTCTGATAGAAGAGTAATCAGATTACGAGGTATTAAAAATGATTACCAAAAAAAGAATTACATTTAATTTCAAAGGTTACAAAACCATGATAACTAAATTACAAGTTTTAACACGCATGACCAGTCTAGCGGCGCTAACATTAATGAGTGCAACCGCCTATGCAGTTTCATTAGACGATGTCAGTTTTGCATCATTACCAGGTGAGCGCGTACAAATTAAACTCATGCTGTCCGAAGGTCTGCCTGCTGATCCTTTAAATTTTACTATCGATAATCCAGCTAGGATTGCTATTGATTTTCCAAACACAACCTTAAACCTGACTGAAAAATCGCAAACGATTGGATTAGGTATGGCGAACAGTTTAAGTGCTGTTGAAGCGGCAGGACGCACAAGAGTTGTAATTAACTTAACTCGTTCAGTTTCGTACAATGTAGACGTTCAAGGCAATGTGGTTATTCTAAATCTGGATAGTGGCGTTGGCAGTTCAGCAGCATCTAATTCAAATACATTATCTTCATCAAGCGTAGGCAGTATTGAAGGTGTTGATTTTCGAAGAGGTGAGGATGGGGAAGGAAGGGTAATTGTTAAATTATCTGATCCGTCCATACCCATCGATATGGGAGTTGAAGCGGGTAAAGTTGTTATAAGTTTTATTGATGCTCAATTGCCTGCAAATCTAGATAGAAAATTAGATGTTATTGATTTTGCTACGCCTGTAAAAGAAATTGACACGGTTGCCAGTGGGAATAATGTCAAGATGACCATCACTGCTGTATCAGAGGATTACGATCATCTGGCTTATCAATCTGAAGATCAATACACGATTGAATTCAAGCCAATAACAAAAGAAGAAAAAGAGGAACAAACTAAAGACAAATTTGGATATACAGGTGAGCGTTTATCATTAAATTTTCAAAGTATTGAAGTTAGAGCAGTACTACAGTTAATTGCAGATTTTACGGGTCTTAACATGGTAACCAGTGATGCCGTTAGTGGTAATGTTACTCTTAGGTTGAAGAATGTGCCTTGGGATCAAGCACTGGACATCATTCTTAAATCACGTGGATTAGGCATGCGTAAAGACGGCAATGTTATTATGGTTGCGCCATCAGAGGAACTTGCAGCGCGTGAACGACTGGAGCTTGAGGCAAGCCGTCAAGTTGAAGAACTGGCCCCATTACGAACAGAATTTGTACAGATAAACTATGCAGATGCGGCTGATTTAATGGGTTTAATTCAGGCAGAAGAGAACAACCTGCTCTCAGAACGCGGTAACGTCTCAATCGACGCAAGAACCAACACACTTATTGTTCAAGATGTAGCGAGTAGCTTGCAGTCAATAAGAGGCTTGATATCAGAGCTTGATGTAGCAGTCAGGCAAGTCTTGATTGAATCACGCATAGTTAATGCGGATGAATCTTTTGCAAAAGATATTGGTGTTCGATTTGGTTATAGTAAAAACACGAAACAATCCGGTGAAAATAGAAATTCAATTGGTGATAATCCGAGGAATGCACAGGTGTTGATAGGTGGTGGTAACCCGGGTAATACAAATTTTGGTTCCGGGACTTCGTTTACAACGGCTGATAATGAAAACTTTATTGTTGATTTGCCAGCAATACCTGCAGATGCGACATCACTTGCATTAGCTATAGGTAAAGTAGGTTCATACTTACTACAATTAGAACTCTCTGCGCTTATAGCTGAAGGTAGAGGTGAAGATATTGCCAGCCCACGTGTAATTACATCAAATCAAAATGAAGCTATTATCGAGTCTGGTGTTCAGATTCCTTATCAGGAAGCCTCTTCGAGTGGTGCTACAAGCGTCTCGTTTCAAGATGCTGTGTTAAGTCTACGAGTCACACCTCAGATAACGCCGGACGATCGCATCATAATGGATCTAGAGGTAAACCAGGATACTGTTAGCGGTACTACTGTATTAGGAGTACCGGCAATTAATACTCGAAGTGTCTCAACACAAGTACTGGTGCAAAATGGCGAGACTGTCGTTTTGGGTGGTGTATATTCATCATCTGATAGAAAGTCGGTTGATAGAACCCCATTCTTTGGTGACCTGCCTTATGTTGGGTTTCTGTTTAAACGAACAGATATAAATATAGAGAAAAGTGAATTGCTGATATTTATAACGCCTAAAATATTGAAAGATAGTCTTACGATTTAATAACAATAATAATCGTTGCAGTATTAAAGGGATGTACCCATTACGGGTATCATCCCTTTTTGTTTTTATATAATCTGTTCATCAAAACAAGTTAGCCATTTATATATAGACTTAGTTGATCATAAATCGTGACCCGTCCTAATAACATTATATTAATTGGACCTATGGGGGCAGGTAAAACCACCATAGGTCGGCAATTAGCCAAAAAGCTATCAGTTAGTTTTTTTGACTCAGATCATGAGATTGAAAAGCGAACTGGGGTAAAAATATCATTAATATTTGAAATTGAAGGCGAAGAGGGTTTTAGGCGACGCGAAACTCAAGTCTTACGTGAATTGTCTCAAATGAATAATATAGTATTGTCTACGGGTGGCGGGGCAATGACACAACCTGAAAATAGAGAAGCTATCAAGAATAACGGGTATATTATTTATTTAAAATCTAGTCCGGAAATGCTGTTTAAAAGAACAGCAGATGATAAACGCAGACCATTGTTGCAGGGTTCTAACCGCTTAGAGCAAATAAGAAAAATTCTAACTGAAAGAGAACCTGCTTATATTGAAATGGCAGATGAAATAATAGACTCTGAAAAAAAGAGTATTAAGCAAATAATTCAAAATATTTTAGAGCGGATAAATAAAGATGAAAACCATTGAAGTTGATCTAGGCGACCGTAAATATCCAATTTATATTGGTGAGGCAGTTCTGTCTGATCAGATATTAATGGATAAACATATTACAAGTAACCAGGTTTTAATCGTAACAAATGAAAATGTTGCCCCATTGTATTTAAAACGACTCGAAGAAAGTTTAAGCAATGCAAGTCATGAGGTATTGATATTGCCTGACGGAGAAAGTACAAAATCACTAGATAGTCTGAATCAAATCATCACATGTTTGATGGAAAAAAAATATAGTCGCACGTGCATATTGATTGCGCTAGGTGGTGGAGTAATTGGAGATTTAACTGGCTTCGCAGCCGCATGTTATCAAAGAGGCGTTAAATTTATACAAATACCCACGACACTTCTTGCACAGGTTGATTCATCGGTTGGTGGTAAGACCGCAGTGAATCATCCACTAGGTAAAAATATGATTGGTGCCTTTTACCAGCCATGTGCTGTTCTAGCCGATACTAATGTTTTGTCTACGCTGCCTGAAAGAGAATTTTCTGCAGGACTTGCGGAAGTGATTAAATATGGTTTGATAAGAGACATATCATTTTATGAATGGCTTGAAGAGAATATTGAGCTAGTAATAAAAAGAGAAAATGAAGCACTGACCTATATTATTGAACGTTCATGCATGAACAAGGCTGAAGTTGTTGCTCAAGATGAAAGAGAGTCTGGTGTCCGCGCAACTTTGAATCTGGGACATACATTCGGGCATGCTATTGAAACAGCGTTATCCTATAAGGATTGGTTGCATGGTGAAGCAGTTGGTTGTGGTATGTTGATGGCAGCTGATTTGTCAATGCGCCTTAGATTGCTGGAACAAGAGCAGGTTGACAGAATAAGAGCATTATTACTTCGGGCAAATTTACCTACAAAAATCCCAAAAGGTATCAAGTTAGATCAAATGCTTGAAAATATGAAAGTCGATAAAAAATCCAGAGATGGAGTTTTGTATCTAATATTACTGAATGATATAGGTGAAGCAGTTATCACGTCTGACTATACTGAACAGGCATTGACGGAAACGATAAATCATTTTTTAGAATGAGAGGTTAACGGTGGCAAATGACCTGGCAGTTTATGCCGCACACTCGGAAAGATCGAAAGGGCGAATTTATAAGGACGATGGAGCTACTTATCGTAATCAGTATCAACGTGACCGTGATCGCATCATTCACTCCTCTGCATTTAGACGTCTTGAATATAAAACACAGGTCTTTGTAAATCATGAAGGCGATATGTTTCGTACTCGCCTAACACATTCTATTGAAGTCGCTCAAATTGGTAGAACAATAGCACGGGCGTTGAACGTTAATGAAGATTTAACAGAAGCAATATGCCTAGCACATGATCTTGGGCATACTCCGTTTGGACATGCAGGTCAGGATGCGCTTAATGCATGCATGAAGGAATATGGTGGTTTCGAACATAACCTGCAATCTATTAGAATTGTTGACCATTTAGAGAAACGTTATGCAAGTTTTCCTGGTTTGAATCTAACATTTGAAACACGGGAAGGTATTTTAAAGCATTGTTCACGGAATAATGCTTTAACGCTGGGAGAGTTAGGCGAACGTTTTATTAACAATGAAAAGCCTGGCATCGAAGCGCAAATAGCAAACATAGCTGATGAGATTGCCTATAACAACCACGATATAGATGACGGTTTGCGAGCAGAGTTGCTTAATATTGAAGCGCTGAGAAATTGTGAATTATTCAATATCCACCATGAAAGCGTTACACATAAATGGACAGGCTTAACGGATAGTCGATTACGACATGAAATTATCAGAAGAATGATAAATTATGTTGTAAGCGATTTGATCAAGACTAGTGAAAATATGATAGATGAAATTAAGCCTAGCGACATTGAACAAGTCAGAGAGTGTGGCAAATCGCTAATTAAAATGAGTGATGCTACAGAGTCTATGCATAAGGCCTTAAAAAAGTACTTGCGAGTAAACTTATATCAGCATGAACGAGTCATGAGTATGGCTAATAAAGCAAAAGAAACAGTTAGTTTCTTATTTAATGCTTATATGGAAGATTCAGATTTACTGACTAACGAATTACAATCTTCTTTAAATGAGGCTAAAGATTTTGAAAATAAGAATGTAGTCGCGAGAGTTGTTGCTGATTATATTGCAGGGATGACAGACCGTTTTGCATTTTCTGAAGCGGATAGAATTAGAAATATCGTATAATTGAAGATGATTTATAAGTATTAATTTCATAGATGAAATAGTTTATCAGGCTTATGACAAATCAAAATCAAAAAACCAATCTCAACTNTATAACGCCAGAGTTGACTCATCGTGTTGAGCTGATATTGCATTTGCTTGAGTATAGTAACNATCTAGTCATCGTCAAAGGAGAACATGAGTCAGGCAAGACGACCCTGTGTGAAGAGTTATCTAGACAGGAAGAGACGAACTTAATTATAAGAAAACTGACTGCAAATACGCATACAAGCAGCAATGATATTTGTAAGGCTATTATTGAGAGTGATAGTAATGATGAGCCGCAAAATACAACCTACGACCAAGCCTCATTAAACCAGTGGCTAGAGCGCTGCCAAAACAAACAGCAAATCCCGGTTTTGTTAATCGATAATGTTGATCTCTTTAGCGATGATTTAATAAATCAATTACTCGATATATTAGTAAGTTCGAATTCAGCCGCTGTTCTGCATCTTTGTTTATTTTGTGATCCATCATTCTTAAAGCAACTGGAAGAACCAGGGATTAATCATGATGATACGCGGAGCTTACATATAATAGAAATGCCAGGCTTGAGTGAGAAACAAACTGAACAATATATTCACTATAAATATCCAGAAGGCGCTACGACACATTTAAACTTGTTTGATGATAAAACGATTAAACAAATTCATCGGATCTCACATGGAATGCCGGGGAGGATTAATGCCTTATGTGAGCAATATCTGAATGACCCGGCAAAGAAAGCAGTTCCGAACGAAGACAAACCATCATCATTGAATATCAAAGTATTCCTGCTAAAGAATAAATCAATCTTGATAATTGGGATTTTTTTATTAATCCTGTCGACTGGTATAGCGACGCTATTACATAAGACAGATAATGAAGAAGTCGAAACTCAAACGATTAAATTAAATTTACCCAAAGTAAACAAGGAAAAGAATGGTCAGTCAGAAGTATTAAGTTTGAAGAAGCCTTCAATTCCTGAGCCGGCACCCGAAACAGAGCCAGTGACTATAGAAGATCTATCTCCGCCAGTCATACCCGAGATGATAGATGATCTAAAAAATGAAAGTGAAGTAACTGTTTATAATTCAGAGGGACGAATAGTTGCTAAAGAATCAGATCTAACAGAAATAATTCCTGATAAAGAAAGTGAACAAGTGACTATTGAGAGTGAAGCGCCTGCACAGGTTGAACAGATTGCGGAAACTATAATTGAACCTGTCGTGAAACCAGCAGAGTCTTTTGTTCATGATATCAATTGGTTAATAAAACAAGACTCCAACAAATATGTATTGCAGTTAATTGGGGCATATGAAAAAGAAACTATAAACCTTTACCTAAAATCGTTTAAAAATGGCGATGACAAGATAATTCCTTTCAACGCTTCAAATAACGGTAAGGAATGGCATGTGCTGGTCTATGGGCTATATGACAATCGGGATGATGCCGTTGCCGCTATAGATAAACTACCCACAAAAGCGAAGTTGATGGCGCCGTGGCCCAGAACCGTCGGAAGCATTAAAGATCTGTTGAAATAGCAAATAAAAACGATATTTGTATAAATCTGTATGCCCATTCTAAAGCTATATATTCTCTTATATTCCTCTATAATACGATAAATATCGTTAATTTCCTCTTATTTCCCTTATTTTCGATATAAATATAAATCATCTACTATTTATGTTGCACCGTGACATAAAGAAGGCTCTTTATTATAATTCGTTCCCCCTTTCAGTCAGGTGGGGGGAGGCTATAAGAAAATAATAATAATAAAGAAATTCTGGGATTATCTTGAATGCATATCCCTAGCTATCTCTAAATGACAATACTATCCACGATGTGAATCAAGTGAATAGAAAACCAACAAATAAATAATTGAGTGATTTCAGTATGAAGCAAGCACCAGAGCAACAGGGTTTATACGACCCTTCAACAGAACACGATGCCTGCGGCCTCGGTTTTGTTGCGCATATGAAAGGACAGAAGTCCCATAAAATAATCGATGATGCATTAACTATCCTTAGAAATTTAATTCATCGTGGTGCCTGTGGCTGTGAAGAAAATACCGGTGATGGTGTTGGTATATTGATACAAAAGCCACATAAATTCTTCCAGCGCGTCTGTGCTGAGATTAATATCGAACTACCTGATACCGATAGTTACGGCGCCGGCATGGTATTTCTGCCAACCGAAGCAGCTCAATCGGTACAATGTCAGGAAATCTTTGAAAGAATTATAAAAGAAGAAGGTCAACAATTATTAGGTTGGCGTGAAGTTCCTATTGATGATTCATCTTTAGGTCCTACAGCGGTAGATGGCGAGCCGACCTTCAAACAAATTTTTATCGCAAAGAGTGAAGCGCTAGATTCAGCCGCGTTTGATCGTAAGCTGTATGTGATTCGCAAGCGTGCCGAAAACGAGATTTGGAATTCAGGATTGTCTGAACAGAATATGTTCTATGTGCCGTCCTTGTCCTATCGTACCTTTGTTTATAAAGGCATGCTTACCGGTTCTCAAATTGAACCCATGTTTCCCGAATTATCCGACCCTGATGTAGAGTCTGCATTAGCACTAGTCCATCAACGTTTCTCAACCAATACCTTCCCAGCCTGGCGCCTCGCACATCCGTTTCGGTATGTTGCGCATAACGGTGAAATTAATACCGCACGTGGTAATGCCAACTGGATGCGTGCACGCGAAGCATTGTGCGAGTCCGATTTGTTTGGTGATGATTTAAAGAAACTGTTCCCTATCTGTATTGAAGGCGGCAGCGACTCTGCGACCTTCGATAATGTAATGGAATTCCTGCACATGTCCGGACGTCCATTGCCGCTCGCAGTTTTGATGATGATCCCTGAGGCCTGGTCTGGTCACGAGACTATGGATGATGAACGGAAGGCATTCTATGAATATCATGCCAATCTAATGGAGCCATGGGATGGTCCTGCGTCACTCTCCTTTACCGATGGTGAAGTAATTGGTGCAGTTCTGGATCGAAATGGCCTGCGCCCATCACGTTACTATGTGACGCATGATGATATCGTTATTATGGCCTCCGAAGTAGGTGTGCTAGATGTCGCACCTGAAAATGTAAAGATAAAAGATCGCCTGCATCCGGGTCGTATCTTTATGGTCGATACCAAACAGGGACGCATCATTGATGATGAAGAATTAAAGAAACAATTTACCAGCGAACATCCCTATGCCGAATGGTTAAAAAACAATCTTTTACCGGTTGAGAATCTACCGAACCCTAAACAGATACACGGTTCAAATCCCGATACCTTATTACAACGCCAACAGGCCTTCGGTTATACGCACGAAGATCTAAGATTGTTGATGGGACCCATGGCGGCAAAAGGTATGGAGCCGACTGGCTCAATGGGTACCGATGCTGCGCTGGCGGTTTTATCAAATCGCTCACGTTTGCTATATGACTATTTCAAACAATTGTTTGCACAAGTAACCAATCCACCGCTGGATGGCATTCGCGAAAAGTTAGTGACACAGGTTGCAACGACTATCGGACCGGAAGGTAACTTATTAGAACCAACGCCTGAAAGTTGTCGACGTATCAAGATCAACTCACCGGTTATTACCAATGAAGAACTGGCAAAGATACGCGACGTAAATCTACCTGGTTTTAAAACCAAGACAGTCGATATTCTTTATCCAGTTGCTGAAGGTGGCGCCGGTTTGGATAAGGCATTGGAAGCGGTCTACCTTGAAGTCGATCAAGCTATCGAAGACGGCTATAGCAATGTCATACTTTCCGATCGTGCTATCGATGCAACGAAGACAGCTATTCCTGCCTTACTCGCAACCGCTGGTGTGCATCATCATTTGATTCGCAACGGGAAACGCACCCGTGTTGGGCTGGTGCTTGAATCTGGAGAGCCTAGAGAAGTACATCACTTTGCAGTACTGTTAGGCTACGGTGTAGGCGCAGTGAACCCTTACCTTGCATTCGAATCTTTGGGTGACATGATTGGTAATGGACGCTTGCCTGAGATGGAACATGCAGTCGCCGTGAAGAATTTCATCAAGGCGGTCAATAAAGGCCTGATCAAGACTATGGCGAAGATGGGTATCTCCACCGTACAGTCATATTGTGGTGCACAGGTATTCGAAGCAATCGGTCTTAATAAAGAATTTGTTGATAAATATTTTACCTGGACGGCATCTCGTATCGGCGGCATCGGTATCGATGTTGTTGCTGAAGAAATGAATCAACGGCATCACAACGCCTTTCCGGATCGTGATGTGAAAGAGCCTGATTTGGAATGGGGCGGCGAGTACCAATGGCGACGTGACGGTGAGTATCATCTATTCAACCCCAACACCGTCTTCAAACTTCAGCATGCTACCCGCACTGGTCAGTACAACATCTTTAAGGAATATACCGAACTCGTAAATAATCAGAGTGAAAACCTCGCTACCTTGAGAGGCCTGTTTGAGTTCAAGCAAGACAATAAATCCATCCCGTTAGATGAAGTCGAACCGATTGAAAACATCATGAAGCGTTTTTCAACCGGCGCGATGTCTTTTGGTTCAATCAGTAAAGAAGCACATGAAACCTTAGCAATAGCAATGAACCGAATCGGTGGTAAATCAAACACCGGCGAAGGTGGTGAAAATCCGGATCGTTTTACGCCAGATGCGAATGGCGATCTAAGACGCAGTTCTATCAAGCAGGTAGCTTCCGGTCGTTTTGGCGTGACCAGTGAATACTTGGCCAATGCCGATGATATCCAGATCAAGATGGCGCAAGGCGCGAAACCGGGCGAAGGTGGACAGTTGCCAGGTTCAAAGGTCTATCCCTGGATCGCAGAAGTCAGACATTCCACCCCATGGGTAGAATTGATCTCACCACCACCGCATCATGATATTTATTCGATAGAAGATTTGGCGCAGTTGATTCATGACTTAAAGAATGCCAATCCAAAGGCACGTATCCATGTGAAGTTAGTTGCTGAAGTCGGTGTCGGTACGGTTGCTGCCGGTGTGGCTAAAGCGCATTCCGATGTGGTTTTAGTTTCAGGTTATGACGGTGGAACCGGCGCGTCTCCGATGAGCTCACTTAAACATGCTGGCTTGCCTTGGGAATTGGGCGTAGCCGAGACGCAGCAAGTCTTAGTCATGAACGGCCTGCGTGATCGTATCGTTGTGCAAACCGATGGGCAGTTAAAGACCGGACGCGATGTTGTTATCGCGGCTTTACTCGGTGCAGAAGAATTCGGATTCTCAACCGCGCCGCTCGTTGTATCAGGTTGTATCATGATGCGCGTCTGTCATTTAAATACCTGTCCGGTTGGGGTTGCGACACAAAATCCCGAGTTGACGAAAAAATTTAGTGGTCAACCCGAGTTTGTCGAAAACTTCTTTAAGTACATAGCAGAAGAAGTACGCGAGTACATGGCTGAATTGGGTTATCGAACCGTCGACGAAATGGTCGGCCAAGTTGATAGATTAGAAACCAGGAAAGCAGTCGATCACTGGAAGGCAGCAGGCCTCGATTTCACCAACATATTGCACAAGCCAACACCGCGACCAGGTGATGAGATTTATTGTGTGAATGAACAAGATCACGGACTGGAAAAATCTCTCGACATGACCAAGCTGGTGCCATTGAGTAAAGAGGCATTAGATAGTAAAAAGAAAGTCGACATTATCTTACCGATCAAGAACACTGATCGTACAACAGGCACTATCCTCGGTTACAACATCACCACACGTTATGGCGCGGAAGGTTTACCAGAAGACACGGTGAATATTCATTTTAATGGATCAGCCGGCATGAGCTTTGGTGCTTTTGTGCCAAAAGGTGTGACCATGACCCTGGAAGGTGATTCGAATGATTACATCGGCAAAGGACTTTCTGGTGGTAAGATTATTGTCTATCCACCACGCAAATCATCCTTTGTCGCAGAAGAAAATACCTTAGTCGGAAATGTTGTGCTCTATGGTGCAACTCAAGGCGAGGCCTATTTCCGAGGTCTTGCTGGCGAACGCTTCTGTGTACGTAATAGTGGTGTCAATACAGTAGTTGAAGGTGTCGGTGACCATGGTTGTGAATATATGACCGGTGGACGTGTTGTTATTATCGGTAAGACCGGACGCAACTTCGCAGCGGGTATGTCAGGCGGCATCGCTTATGTGCTCGATGAAGACGGCGACTTTGAGATTCATTGCAATAAAGGCATGGTTAATCTCGAAGCGATAGAAAGTGCAGAAGATGTTCAGCTAGTTAAAGGTCTGCTGACCAAACATGTGCAATACACACAAAGTACCGTTGCTGAAAAGATTTTAGACAACTGGAACGAATACCAAACTAAATTTGTAAAAGTCATGCCGAAACAATACAAACGCGTATTAGAAGCTATTAAACGTGGTAAAGAAAAAGGCCTGTCTGAAGAAGAAGCCATTATGGAGGCAGCCAATGGGTAAACCAACTGGGTTTATGGAACACGGTAGGGCGAAACAACCTTACCGACCTGTAGCAGAACGTGTACAAGACTGGAAACAGGTCATGCAACCCTGGCCGGTTGCACCATTAAAAGAACAGGCCTCACGTTGTATGGACTGCGGTATTCCGTTCTGCCATCAAGGTTGCCCGTTGGGCAACATGATCCCGGACTGGAACGATCTGGTCTATCGCGATCAATGGCAAGAAGCCATCAAGCGTTTACATGCGACGAATAACTTCCCGGAATTCACCGGTACGTTATGCCCTGCGCCTTGCGAAGGTGCCTGTGTACTTGGTATTAACGAAGACCCAGTGACCATAAAAGCCGTTGAGTTATCTATTATCGATAAGGCTTGGGAGAACGGTTGGATTAAACCGGAAATACCAGAAAAGAAAACCGGTAAGAAAGTCGGTGTAATTGGTTCCGGTCCAGCAGGTATGGCCGCGGCTCAGCAACTCGCTCGCGCCGGACATGACGTCACCTTATTTGAAAGAGATGATCGTATCGGTGGTTTAATGCGCTACGGTATCCCTGAATTCAAGATGGAAAAGAGTCGTCTTGATAGGCGCATGGAACAGATGGCAGCAGAAGGCGTGACCTTCAAACCAAATAGCCATATCGGTATTGATATCGATGCGACAGAATTAAAGAAAGAGTTTGATGCATTAGTTTTAAGCGGTGGCGCCAGTCAACGACGCGACTTGCCGATCCCCGGACGTAAGTTAAAAGGTATCTACCAAGCAATGGAATTCCTGCCACAGGCAAATAAGCTCTGCATGGGCGATACCATTCCAGAAGATGAATTGATCAATGTAAAAGGGAAACACGTGATCATCATCGGTGGTGGTGATACCGGTGCGGATTGTATCGGTACTTCGCATAGACAAGGCGCAGCTTCAGTGACTTCACTGGAAATCATGCCGAAGCCACCAAGATCACGCGCAGATGATAACCCCTGGCCACAATGGCCGTTCATCTACCGCACTGCGTCAGCCCACGAAGAAGGTGGCGAGCGCGTTTATTCTGTGCAAACGAAAAGATTTCATGGTGATGCTGACGGTAACGTAACTGAGTTGGAGCTCACCAAGGTTGAGATACAACGCGAAGCTGGGCGCATGCAGTTCAATGACGTCCCGAACAGCAAAGAAATGCTCAAAGCAGATTTTGTTTTTCTGGCAATGGGTTTCACCGGCGCAGAAAAGGAAGGTTTGGTCGAACAACTCGGTATTGATTTAAATGACCGTACTAATGTCTGGCAAGAAAACTGGCAAACGAATGTAGAAGGTGTGTTTGTTGCTGGCGATATGCAACATGGTCAGAGTTTGATTGTATGGGCGATTGCTGAAGGCAGAAGTGCGGCAAAAGCCGTAGACGAATATTTAATGGGGAGCAGTGATTTACCTGCACCTGTTTAAATATTGAGGTGGCAGAGTAATGCAGGAACAATTACCGAGCGACCTTCCTGCAGTCTAAATTAAATGCCGCGTATATCGCGGCATTTTTTATGAACGATTTAAAATCACAATACGATAAATTTAGCTTCTTTGAGTAAATTAAATCGGGTTCGTGTAGCGGCGGTATAAGCGCCCATTTGATGGCCGATGATGAAATCGCCGATCTTTAATTCTGGCAGTTCAATCTGCTCATCAATAATATCAATACTGTCACACGTCGGTCCTGCCAGTACGCTAGGTGACGTTTCACCCTCTTTAAGAACCTGTAAGGGATACTCCGCGTGATCAAATATTTTGCCACTGAATGAGCCGTAAACACCATCATCCAGATAATACCAAGGCATACCATAGCGCATGGATTTCCCAATGATTGTTGTTACGCAAGTCACAGCTGGCGCAATCAGATAACGACCCGGTTCGGCATAGATATGCCAGTCTTCCGGTAAGCTGGCTAATGCGTCTCTAATAGGCTGACAAAATTTCATGATATCGATTGATTGCAAGGCATAGTCAGCAGGAAAACCGCCGCCTATATCAAGAATGGATAATGGTGCTTTTGTTTTCTGATTTAATTCCAGCATCATGTCGCGACAACTCTGAATAGCAGCGACATGTTTGTCGGACGTTTCAACTTGTGACCCAACATGAAAGGATAAACCCTTAATATGTAAACCTAGTTGTTCAGCTTGAAAAATTATGTTGGCAACTTCATCTTCAGTACAACCAAACTTTTTTGAAAGATCCACTTTCGCATTTTCACTGCGAAAACTTACTCGAAGTAAAATACCAATACGTCCGCGATAGGGCTGAAGTTTTTTTAATTCATCCAGATTATCGATGACAAAGGTCGTAGAACCAAAGCGTAGTGCATCACGAATGTCTTTATCACTTTTAATAGGATGTGTGTGAATTGTGCGTCTTCCACCTACCTTTAAACCAAGTAATATGTCGAGCTCGCCGGAAGAAGCGACATCAAACCCGGCATCCAATTCATCTATCACTTTCAATACATCAATTTGAGGCAAGGCTTTAATTGCATAAAATAAATCAACATTCGGTAATGCTTGTTGTAGCGAACGATACTGTTGTTTTAATTTTGAAGAATCAAAAAGCAGTAGAGGAGAGCCGTGCTTTTCTACTGACGATTGATAGAATCGACAATCATCCTCGCTTGCGCCGTAGATAACCGTTCTTGCTGTAGTAGTCAATTAGTCGAGCCAGTCATTTAATCGAGTTGATTAACAATATATTGTGGTAAAGCGAACGAAGCAAGATGTATCGCTGGATTATAATAACGGGTATTCAGCTTGGCTTCTTTAAAACGTTGTTCAAGTATTTCAAGAGAGACTTGTCGTAGTTCAACATTATTACTTGCCCAGGCTAGCGTCATGAGTCCACCGTAATAAGTAGGTACTGCAACAGTATAAAATGTGGCGTCAGTGAAATGTTGGCCTAATCGTTGATGCGTGTTTTTGACTTCTTCGATTTGTAAAAATGGAACGCCGTTTTGTGTGACAATAACACCATCTTCGTTAAGACAGTTTTTGCAATGCGCATAAAAATCTTCAGTGAACAATACTTCGCCAGGGCCAATCGGATCAGTACCATCAACAATAATCACATCAAACTTTTCTGAACAGTCTTTAACAAATGCCATACCATCATCAATAATGATGTTGGCTCTTGGATTATCGTATGCAGAATCAGAATGCTTGGGTAAATACTCAACGGCCATATCAATAACCGCTTTATCAATTTCAACCTGTGTTACATCGATGGCATCATGTTTTAGTACTTCACGCAAAATACCACCATCACCGCCACCAATAATCAGCAACTTCTTAACAGCACCATGGGCCAGTATAGGCACATGCGTTAGCATTTCATGATACATAAACTCATCAGCTTCAGTAGTCTGCACGATGCCATCAAGTGTCATCACGCGACCCAACATGGCATTATGAAAGATCATTAAATGCTGATGATCCGTTTTTTGTTCAAAGTACATTTTATCAACGCGAAACTCCTGACAGATGGCGTCGTACAAAGTCTCTTTAAAATATTTCATGATGTTTTATCAGGTGTTATTAGTCGTATTGATTCCACGAAGCATTTCATTCACATTCAATTGCGTAGGTTTGAATGCTTCTTTTAAAACAGGAATGGTTTTTTCAGGTTTGGCAGCGCCACACATGAAAATATCAAAAGCCGCGAAGCTCCGTTCAGGCCAAGTGTGAACACTTATGTGCGATTCCGCCAGTACAGCGACGCCTGAAATACCATAGTTAGGTGTGAAATGATGAAGATGAATATGAAGTAATGTGGCATCAGCCGCTGCAACCGCCGCCTTCATGGCATCTTCCATCAAGGTAAGATTATCAAGATTACTCGCGCCCCATAAATCCAATATCAGGTGAGTGCCAGCATATTCAATTCCATCACGCTGGATGAAATGATCTTGAGTGATTGTCTGGCCATCTTTTTCTTGATGATGAGTAGGCCAATCCGATTGTGTTTCAATAAACGTAACGACAGTGTCTTGCGTCATTAACGCCGTCCTCCAAAAAGTTAGTAAGAGATGCCAATACACCAACTCTTAGAAGACTACCCTAGAGAGTGATGCCTATTTAGCGGTAAAACATAAAATCCCCAAGGATTATTAAAGAACAGCGAATTTTACGTAAAAATCCACTAAAAACAATATAAATAATTACTAATATTTCTATAAAATACAGTGACTTATAAAGGAGTATAAAAGAAGCTCAGGAAAGCTGCCCGTAACAGGGTGTTACGGGCAGTAAAAAATGCCTACCAGATCGATTCGCCGGTTTCCGGGTTGTACATTTCGTGATGAATCTTGTGACGATTGGCGATCAATTCCTCGATGCTCGGTTCGTCGTTCATTGCACGGGAAACAGCCAGTTTCATCGCTTCATAATTAGTGCGGTATAAATCCTTGCGATCAATAAACTCCTGTTTTAGGATTTTAGGCTCCAGCCAAACCATGGCAACAATACAAATCTTGTTTGCCAGTGATGGATCAATCACGCCATCAATCACCGAATCCAATACTGCATCAGCAATAGCAGACTGGATCGGGCCGCCAAGTAAATTCACATAATCGACAGATTTAATTGTGCATTTAGATACCATCATCGTCGCCGGTTTAACCTGCTGGTTCGTGGCGCGAATCGCAAACATGCGCGAATGTCCTTCGGTTTGCCCCATCAGATTGGCAAACGCATGACCCACCGGGCCACCGATATCGCCAATGGTAATTTCCGGCATGGCATCAGTGCATTGATCGTGAGAAGCAAGCACAGTCGCCTCGCCAGTTTTCATAACAAATGTGTCAGACATTTTGAGTTTAACTCCTGAGTACAAGATTATAATTTCAGAAAAAAGACAACTTTTTACAAGGAAAAAAGCTGACTGTCGATAAAAATATTCAGGTAGAAACAAGACGTATTAATCCTTATTAATTCCCCAATTAATAAGGAGTGCGGATTAAGACCATAATAACGACATTAATAGCGCATTAAATCCTCTGTATGAGGTAGATATTAACTAGTAATTTATAACTAAGTCAGGGTAGGTCGAGAGAGTGTGAAGTTACAACTTTGTGAATGGGTTCAGATGAAGAAGGGTACAAATACAGCTGCAGCGAGGATCATGAAGGGCATGGCGTAAAATAGTATTTTGTTGAATCCTGTTGCGCTATTGGTGTTGGGCCAATCGTTTTCCATGAAGCCAAAGATAACGCCGCGCCCCTCTCTATATTCGAGATTCCAGAACAGTCCGGCAGAGGCATATATAACGCCTGAAGCAAAGATATTCGGTAGCCATGTATTGGGATAGGCGCCATCACGGAATACCAGATAGATATCATAAGACCAACTGGTAGAGAACATCCATGCACAAACGGCGATGTAGGCAATCTTGAGTTTTTCCTGTCGCTTAATAAAGCGGAACAATGTACCTATTGACCAGGGGGCGCTGATGAATGTCAGTATCGACATGAACGCCGCGTTGAAGTAATCCCACGTCGGAATACCTGCATATGGCGTCAGAATTACAAATGCAGACGTGGCAATGATAAAGGTGGTTAGTTTCCATTTAATCTTTAGAAAGTCCCTATAGTTCTTTTGAAATAAAATAATCGACTTGTGGTTCTGGTACATCAAGATTAATGCAATAACACATGCTGTTACCCATAGGAGGATATAAGTATAGAAAAATGGAGTCATTTAATTGCAGCCTATGTAATTAATATGATGTGCTAATTATGGTTATATTAGTCCTATTAATGGGTTAATGGATCCTCTGTATGGGGCAGGAAATACTTCATTTTTTATTACTCATTTAGGGTAGTCTTTTAATTGGAGCGGGTTCGTTTTTGCAGGCGGGATGTCGTAACTGTCTACCCGCGAAACACGGTATTATATTAGACGTTATGAAGAAATGTCCTTTCTGTGCAGAAGAGATTCAAGATGAGGCTATAAAGTGCCGTTTTTGCGGTGAGTTTCTTGTTGATTCGCGCCAGCCAAAAACAAAGTGGTATTTTTCAACAGCTACAGTTGTTATCGCGCTTCTCTCCGTTGGTCCGCTTGCCTTGCCTTTGGTGTGGTTACACCCAGTCTACAAAACAGTTGCCAAAATCATTCTGACGGTCATTATTATTGGCATAACGATATGGTCTTATTTTCTCACCAGAGATCTCTATGTAACTTTGATGCATCAGTTAAAGGCGGTGGGGCTGTACTAAAGACAGGTGATGTATCAATTTAGCTGAAACTAACGGTAGTTGTGTTTAAGTGTTGTAAGGACAGTGACTGCTGCGGCGCAATATAAGTTTGCTGTATTATTGGTGCACCTGGATATTAATGCCGATAAGATTCGCATGAAGCGGTGTTTTTAACGATAATCAATGTAACGATAAAAAACAGGAATCATCCCGTGGCTGACCTTGAAAAACTTGAACAATTTGACAAAAAATTAAAGATGAACGCCGATATCATTGGCAACCTCTTGGTGGATTGGTTTCATGCCTTAACCTTATTTTTTATTGGGGCTGCGATTGTCTGGTCAGGCGTGTCGACCTTTTTTGACATGGCCATAAAGGGGCACCATTCCATCGAGGACATCCTGCTGCTTTTTATCTATCTTGAATTGTTGGCAATGGTTGGGATTTACTTTAAAACAAACCATATGCCGGTGCGTTATCTGATCTATGTTGCTATTACTGGCTTAACCCGAATGTTAATCGGTCACATCTCCATTCATCATGTGCCCGATGCGGGTGTGCTGTATATCACTGGTGCGGTATTAATACTGGCATTGACAACACTGGTGCTGCGTTATGGTTCGTCTAAATATCCGTATACCGATCTCACTGAAGAGACGCATAAGAAATGATTTATAAAGGAGAGCGTTAATAATTGTCCCTTTGTCGTCATCCATCGTTAAATGACATCTCAGTAGAAATATAACAATGAAGCAAATACAGATTAAACATTTTTCTGATGTGCTTTGTGTCTGGGCCTATGTGTCGCAGATACGCATTAATGAGCTGATCGATAATTATGGTGAGAGTGTCGATTTTGAATATCTGTTTTTCTCAGTGTTTGGTAATGCAGTGGCAAAGCTTGATACGGCATGGGAAAGCAAGGGTGGTCGCGAAGCATACAGTCAACATGTGCAAAAGATTGTTCAAGAGTTTGGCCATCTGGAGGTGCATGAGGATGTTTGGGTGAAGGATGCACCGCAGTCTTCGATGCCGTGTCACTTATATTTATGTGCAGCGCAGCTAGCAGAAGAAAATGGTAAGTTAGAGACGGGCACATTCGCTCAGCTCGCATGGCAAATGCGACAATCATTTTTCTCTGAGGCGAAAGACATCTCAGACATAGCGATCATTAGAGAAATCATTGAGGAACAAGGCCTGCCTCTAGCAGAATTTGAATTTAATATTTCTAATGGAAAGGCCTATGCGGTTTTAAGTGATCATATGCAAAGAGCGCTTGATAAGCATGTTCGTGCCAGCCCGACATTAACCTTTAACGAGGACAGACAGCGCCTGACGGGTAATGTTGGTTATCGAATTATAGAAGCCAATGTGCGGGAGCTTCTTGAGCGACCTGAAGAGCAACAAACATGGTGTTGAACTATCAGACAGCCATAACGTTGTATGCGTTAGGAAAATAAGCGGAAGTGTGATTTACCCAAGTATGTCTAAACGGCTTTATTCGTAATCAACTTTTTCATCGAAGTTTTCGATGATGGTCTTAAGTTCTTCCGGATTTTCAAGAAATTTGTCGACGCATTCTGGATCAAACTGAACGCCTCTCTTTTCGACCAAATAATCCACGGCCTTGTCGAAGGGCCACCTTTCCTTGTAGACGCGCCGACTGGTTAAGGCATCAAACACATCGGCGACGGTAATGATTCGTGCTTCTAGCGGGATCGCTAAACCGGCAAGCTTATCCGGGTAACCACTTCCGTCCCAGGCTTCATGATGATGGCAGACGATATTCTCTAGTATCTCACAGCTTTGTGGTGACAACAGATCAAGGTTTTGTTGCAGGCTAATAATAATCTCGCGACCCTTGATCGTGTGTGTCTGCATCTTTGTATATTCTTTTTCGGTCAGTTTGGCAGGTTTACACAATATGGCATCTTCGACAGCAATCTTGCCGATGTCATGCAAGGGCGCGAAGGTAAAGAGTTGTTCGACATACTCATCACTCAGGCCGTGTTCTTGTGCTATGCCACGAGCAATGATGCGCGAAAAATGAGATACACGAATCAGGTGTTGTCCTGTTTCCAGGTCACGGTAGCTGGCAAGTGTGGCTATAGAATGACTGACGCCCTTGGTGGTTTTGATAAAGGTTAGTTCATTAATAATGAGCACATTGATCAGGTGTGCAACCACAGTTAAATCAGTGACGACATTGCGTTGCATGGCATCAAGTATGTTCGAATTGAAAAAGACAAAACCCAGAAATAGGTCGGCCTGAAACAGGGGTACGGTATAGCTGGATTTGAAACCGATCTCGGTGACTTTTTTTGAATGTTCGGAATTGACAGAACGCAATGGGTTCATGTTATTGAGGATGCGCGGTTTGCGTTGCGTCATTATCTCAGTCAGTGATTCGGATTCAGATAGTTTAGCCTGGTAAAGTGGCAGTGGGTTTTTGCCATCGGTTGCATGCACATAGGTTTTTAATATGTCCGTGGTTTCGTCATAGCGTGCCACGGCGATACGATTGATAAAGCGGTGACGTTGTTTGATAAATTCCAGTAAGACCGGCAATTTATCGGACATGTTTGTGTGGCCATGGAGCTCGGAAAGGATGGAAACTGGATTCACCACCTGGTTGCTTTGTAAGTTATGTAATCCCATGGTCATATTGCTTTGGTTATTTTCGATATAAACAATATCGGCAATATCAGGGCTTAACTTTAGTTATATTTACTAGCGGATAAATTTATAAAATATTGATTATATTGAATATTTATTAAACAAGTGCTCAGTATTGGGTAGATAGTTGTATAGAGTTTTTCTATTAATTTAGGGTAGGTTTAATATGATGATTTTTTAGCGTCAGACTTATTTTTCTTCATTCATGTAGATGAAGATACCGGTTCTATCATCCGACTTTATCTTTTTCTTTTCTTTAACTTGTGTATCCCAAATAAGATCTTTGAGGGATTCTACGGCGGTTTCTGCATTTTCATTCGAATTGAGTAGCTCATAGAGCTTTGGTGCATTAGCTTGTGGAATTTCGCCGACTTCTCGCTGCGGTTCCATAAAAGGGTCGGTTATGCCATCTGACGCAATCAGTAATACAGCATCATCTTTAGTATAAAAATATTTTTCATTTAAGAAGAATGAGTCGCCAATGCCTATAGCATTATAGAGTCCATGCTGTGTGTATTGTTTGGCTCTTAATATGTAGTTTTCAGCTGTGATTTCCCTACCATTGACGAAGGTACCTATCTCAGTCAATGCTGTTTTTTCTGCATCATCGCTTTGCATATTTAAATCTAAAGGTAATGCCTGCAGTAATTTCCCCGAAGGTTTTTTTGCCAGTATAGAAACATCGCCAGCACTGAATGCAAACATCCTGTCTGCTCTATGCAAAATGCCACCGATGGCAGCATAAGCACCGTCATTTATTGCTGTCGAATCAGCATTAATTGAGTGAATTAGTTCTTTTATGTGTTTAGTACGAGTAATGTTTGCAGCTTCTTGTTTTAATCTTGTATCGATATAGCGTGCAACATCGCCGCCTGTTTTATCGCCATCATGACTTGAAGCGCCATCGGCAACGACATAGAGGTCGCCATTGGGCGTCTTGTAATGACCCCACATATCTTCGCCCTTACAGTCGTTTTCGGAATATTCTTTCCAATTAATGACGATGTTGCTCATGACAGCATTATTTTAAGCATGATATTCATAAAAATGGTTCGTATCAGCTTACTATTTCCATGGCGACTTCAAATGCATCTTCAAAATGGAAGTAGAGCGGCACGCCCATGCTATACATTTTTATTAATAATCCTTGCTGTGTCTGGTATTTGATATTACCGATGGCAAGTGGACCGATGCCAACAGCATTGCTTTTACTGCCTTTTAAGGCAACACCATTATCATGCAGACTAATCCCTGCGATACCTGCTGGTGGGACAGCATTCAGGTCTGCCGCTATTTTGAGTTTGCCTGCGGCTGCGACTTGTTGTTCGTTGAGTACTTGTATTCCCGCCTTGGCTGTAGCAAATATTAGATCAGCATCTTGTATCAGTTCGTCAACATGATCATTGGCATCACCTTTCACGCCTTCAACGACGGTGCCATATCGAGTATTACAAAACTCGGCTACCAGATTGGCTTTATCTACAGCACGTCCAAGTATTGTAACTTTGGCGCCTAATTTTGCCGCTAACACTGCGGCAGAAGCTCCGACTGGGCCGGTACCACCAAGAACCAGTACATTTTGTCCTTTCAGGTCTTCGTCATGTCTGATTTTAAGCTGATGCGAAACGGTGGCGACCATTGCGGCAGAAGTCGTAAATGCGCCGCTAGGATCGGTAAGTATCGATATTTCAAATGGTGGCACCATGGCTTCTTTCGCGGCGTTGAACATATCCATCGCCATGTGCATATCTCTGCCGCCGATAAAGATCCCCGTCCGTTTTAGACTTTTGGGACCTCTTGAAAAGATGGTGTCTTGTACGATGGTAGCAACTTCGTCTATTTCAACGCCCAGGTAAGGCATCGCATTCCAGCCGGCATCGAATGCCATGTTGACATCAAAGGCACTCAAGTTTTTTTCGGGGGTGATCATGTGCAGCAGGTATTGTTTTTCCATTATTTAAGCCTTTGAATAATATGTTGTTGTATGTTCGCTTTTTTAGCTCTAATAATACACTATAAAGGCTAGTGTATTAGTCTGGAAGTGATTAGAAATTTATTATTAATATTGGGTGGGTTACTATCTCGGTTGTGTGTTAACACCTAGAATCATAATATTATCTGAGGAATTTTTAGTTTAATGCTGATAGTTATATCTCCCGCGAAGACATTGGATTTTGAGACCTCTCCAATTACAAAAGACCATACACAAGCTGAATTTTTGAAAGACTCTCGGCAATTGGTTTCCGAACTGAAAAAACTGGCGCCGCATGAGGTTTCATCATTGATGAAGATCAGTGACAAACTCGGGACACTTAATTATGTGCGTTTTAATGATTGGAAAACGCCGTTTACCCTGAACAATGCCAAGCAGGCATTATTGGCTTTCAAGGGCGATGTCTATACGGGTCTCGATGCAGAATCATTTAGTAAACAGGACCTCAAGTTTGCGCAAACCCATCTACGAATTTTGTCCGGGCTTTATGGTGTATTGAGACCGCTGGATTTGATTCAGGCCTATCGATTGGAAATGGGGACTAGGTTTGAAAATAAGAGGGGCAAAGATTTGTATGAGTTCTGGGATACAAAAATCACCGATCAAATTAATAAGGATATTAAAGCCAGCAAAAGTAAGGCATTAATTAACCTCGCATCAAATGAATACTTTAAGTCGGTCCATGCAAGAGATATCAACGCTGAGATTATTGTTCCTGTTTTCAAAGACTACAGTAAAGGCCAATATAAGATAATCAGCTTCTTTGCCAAGAAGGCGCGCGGGCTTATGAGTGCCTATATAATCAAGAATAAATTAACGGACCCGGAAGCAATTAAAGCCTTTAATGTTGATGGCTATAAGTTCTATAAATCAGAGTCCAATGAAACAGACTGGGTCTTCCAGCGTAAGCAAAACTAAAGTGATTTAAGAGCTTGCAACCTCTTAATGCTTCCTTAGGGTTCTTTGGCCTGCATGCCGACATGAAATTCTGAATAAACATAAACTGGAATGTCGAGTGAACCGAGACGTTCTTCTATTAATGGCGAGACATCATCCCATTCAAGACCGCCGACACCTGTGGCAAGTCGCGGTATAGCAAGTGAGCTTATCTTTTCTTTTTTGATAATCTTAAGCAATGAACGTAAGGCATGATTGATGTTGCTGACAGTAGCCTTACCGGGTTTAGAGCCATGATCATATCCACCTTCCTGGGTCAGGAGATTGATGATACGGACGTTGTCTGCGCCACCCCACATCCACGCTTCTCCGGGTTTAGGGTGATTCTGATGACACCAATGATGAAAATCCTTATGCATAGAAGGGTAGTTTTCATGTAGCGTGAGGGCGAGACCCTGATTCATTGGATCGTTTGGTGCAACCCCATGCGCTATTGCCTGTGCCTTGGTGAGTATAATGTCGCCTTTTACTTGATAGATCATAATTATTCCTTACCCGATATTGATATCATTTGTTTATATAGTATGAGTTTGAGCAGTTGAGATATTGATCGATATCAAAAGGATTGAATCTAGTTAAAAATGACAGTTGCATAGAATTTCACCAACGTAATTAATATTCAAAAGTAGTTGCCAATACTTATGTTTAAACAGTTCAGATGATTATTTACTTTGTTCAAAATAATTAAATAATTTTAAAATAGATAAAAATTTAAGGTGCTTATATATGGTTTTAAACATAATTAAAGGTTTTACAATCAGCTTAATTATGATGCAGTCAGTATTTGCAAATGAACAGGCGATTATTGGCAATTGGATTAATGCTGAGGGTGATGGAATTATAGAGATTACTTTAGCGAAGACTAAATATGTTGGCACTATAATTGGTACGCCTGATCCAATACATAATGGGCGTAAAGATATTAAGAACCCAGACCAAAAGTTAAGAGACAGGTTGTTGGAGGGCTTGACTATTCTTAAAGGTTTTAGCTATCAAGAAGAGAACTTATGGAGCGGTGGTACTATCTATGATCCTAATACTGGCAAAACCTATAAGTGCAAACTATCACTAAATGATGATGGGACCTTAAAGGTAAGAGGCTATGTAGGGATATCATTGTTTGGTAGAACAGAAGTCTGGAAACGCCAGTAATAAAAGGTAATGGAATTATTATGAAAAATTTGAAAGAGTCTTATGGAGATTGGGCGCTGATAACGGGTGCTTCTTCTGGTATTGGTGAAGTGTTTAGTCGTAAATTAGCCGCAGCAGGGATGAACGTGGTACTCGTCGCCCGGCGAAAGGAAAGATTAGACAAGATTGCAAAAGAATTAAGTGATGAGCATAGCATCCAGACCCGTGTACTTTGTGCAGATCTATCAAATGAAGACGAAACTAAAGCTGTTGTTAGCGCGGTAGATGATCTAGAGATAGGTCTGTTGGTAAATAATGCGGGGATAATGAATACAGGTAGTTTTCTTGATAGTGATCTGGAAGATGAAATCCGATTACTCAATACAAATTGTAAGTCATATATAATTTTGACGCATGGTTTCGGCAATAAAATGAAACAGAGAAATAAAGGAGCACTAATATTTTTAGCTTCTCTAACGGCAGTATCTGCTATTTCTCGTTGGGCTAACTATGCCGCATCAAAGGGTTATGATCTGCAGTTTGCTGAGGCAATCGATGCCGAGTTGAAGGACTTCAATATAGATGTTCTGGCGTTGTGCCCGGGGTTAACACGAACTGAATTGGTAGAAATATCAAAACTTAATGATTTAATGACAATGGATGCCGATGTTGTTGTTGATATTGCCTTGAAAAATCTAGGCAAAACAAATTTGGTGGTGCCGGGCATTATGAATAAAATAAATTTCTTTTCGACGCGATTAAACCCACGATTTATTAATACGAAGCTATTCTCTGCTGTAGTTAAATCGACCCAGGAGTTAGAACTTAAAAAGTAAGCCTCTGATATTGTTGTTTTGTGTGCTTAAAATAATTCTTGCCATTGTGAACCGATCAGTCCAATATAATGGGTAATAAGCCTCTGTCATCTGGATTTTCCTGTTTTTAACAAACTGATTTAATGCGAGGAATTAGTAAAATGAAATTTGAACTATATACAAAAGATAATGCGCCGGAAGACAGTAAGCCGTTACTGGAAGACTCGCTCAAGGCTTTTGGGTTTGTGCCAAACCTGCATGGTGTTATGGCAGAAGTGCCCGGAATGTTATCTACCTATAAAGATCTGCATAATGCGTTTCAGGCTACTAGTTTTAATGCAGAAGAGTTAACGGTTGTGTGGCAAACGATTAACGTAGAGCACGAATGTCATTATTGTGTGCCTGCCCATACTGGCATCGCTCATATGATGAAAGTAGATTCTGCAATTATTGATGCGTTAGTCAATAAAATAGAATTGCCGACTAAAAAGTTACAAGTACTTCATGAAACAACATTAGCGTTAGTGCGTAATCGAGGTCATTTAAGCGAACTTGAATTAGTAGCATTTCTTGAAGCTGGCTATGAAAAACGCAACTTGTTGGAAATTGTTTTAGGACTAACACAGAAGGTAATGAGTAACTATGTTAATCATCTAGCTGAAACACCAGTAGACGAACCTTTTTTGCCATATGTTTGAGTGTTGTTGATTGGCAGGGTGATATCTAGCTCACTATTATTATTTTTTAGAGTAACAATATATTGAGTGCACCGTTTAAATGCTGAATGCACCAAAAGTGAGAGATAAACACATGTTTTATCATAAGGCCAAAAAAAGGAAGTGTCATAAATTATTGTTTTGAATAGTTAATTTAATTTTTAATGATATTAGTGAAAATTGGCACTTGATTTGCTCTGTATAGAGGTGAGAGTTTAATTTACTTATTGTAAAGAATAGATGTTTTTAAAATCGACTAACATCTGACCTCATTAATCATTTCTAACCCTAAACCTAGACGGAGGATCCTCTCCTCCGTCCTTTTTTGTGCGATAGAAGATATTAATCGTTATGCTAAACTAACGGTTCTACTCACAAAAGTTGCCTTATTAACATGTTTATCAAGCTGTCTCATTTAGTATCAGCATTAATTATTCTATTCGTCTCCAGTTCTATAAGTGCTGCTACATTAGACGTCTTGCTTGAAGGATTAGATGGAAAGCAACATTCCTTAAGTAATTATATTGGCAAGGGAAAATGGATTGTTGTCAACGTGTGGGGAACCGACTGTCCCTACTGTAGAGCAGAACTAGATGCATTGATTGACTTTCATGATCTCCATCAAGATAAAGACGCCATGGTTGTTGGGCTCACATTAGATTGGCCTACCTTCGATTTTCCAGACAAGGAAGAGCTAAGTGAATTCGCTTTAGATTATTTCGTTGAGTATCCGTTGATGATGGTTAATGCCAAGCTGGCAAGTGAAGTAGTTGGCAAGGAAGTTAACATGATCCCGCTAACATTCTTTTATAATCCTAAAGGTGATTTGGTATTACGTTTAAACGGTGTTGTGACTAGCGCACAACTAGAGAAGATAATTAAGGATGATAGTGTGCGTTATCAAGTCGAGTGGGCTGACGATGTGCCGCCTGAATTTATGCCACAAAAATAGTCCTAGGGGAAATAGTCTTTGGACTCTGCTATTTATCTTCCTCGTCTACAATCTCGCCTTCAATAAGATTGCCTTCCTGTTCTTGTTTTCTCTCGCTCTTCCAATTGGCAAGAATTATGGCTAGTAGACCAAGGATAATCTCGTCAATAAAAGGAATGAAGTCAGGTATAAAAAGGTCGAGGGCAAATAGACCGATGACAATCAGGAACAGGTTTTTAAATTTTAACTCATTGGCAAATGCCAAAAACAGGGTTACTAGTGCTCGAGGGTTCATACTTTTATTATAACAGCAAGATTCGGGTGGGTAGATCATGTTTGTTATGATAAATTCATTGTATGACTGCTAAAGCCAATAATTACAGGCAAATGGCTGAGGTGATTAATTACTTGGTTCAGCACTATTCAGAGCAACCCTCGCTAGAACGAATGGCATCTGTTGTTAATTTAAGTCCGCATCATTTTCAGAGAAAATTTACAGCTTGGGTCGGTGTGTCACCAAAATCCTTTATACAATATCTGACTTTTGATAATGCTAAAGAGATGCTGAGGAAAGGTAAGCGTGTTTCAGATGTCACCAGCGATGTAGGTTTATCGAGTCCGTCGCGATTGCATGATCTTTGCTTGAAGATTGAGGCTGCATCTCCCGGGGTAATAAAGTGTGGTGGTAAAGGTCTTGTCATAGATTATGGATTTGGTTTCAGTCCTTTTGGAGAATGTTTAATTGTAAGTTCGCCGCGAGGAATTGTTAAGCTACTGTTTGTAGATGCTAGCAAAAGAGATCAGGCTACCAATGAATTGTTGTCAGAGTGGCCTCAGGCAATGTTTAGGCATAATGATCAATTAGTAATTAATTTAATAGAAAAAATATTTAATTATGGAAATAAGAAAGCATCGCCCTTGACTGCCTATGTTAAAGGCACGCAATTCCAATTGCAGGTGTGGAATGCGTTGTTAAAAACAGCTCCTGGCGATCTAATAAGCTATGGCCAACTAGCTCAAAATATTGGACAAGCTACAGCCTCACGAGCAGTAGGCACAGCTGTCAGTAATAACCCATTAGGATATTTAATCCCTTGTCACCGGGTAATTCGTGGAACGGGTGCCATTGGCCATTATCGTTGGGGTGCAGGTCGCAAGCGTATAATGATTGCTTATGAGGCTATCCAAAATTAATTAAGTGTGCACATCACACTTTCTTTATTTTAGAAGAATAGCGACTAGACTATTCAATACTACTTTTTTATTGAGGTGTTAATTATGCCTTGGAATAGAGTGACATTTAGCATAAAGCAAATTGAAGAGGATGGCATAGTGTTAGACATGGAAAGTCAATTTGAAGATATCTTCATGGAGGCAGAAGGGCCACCTGATATGGCAATATTCTCAGACAATGATTATACAGACGGAAGCATTTCTTTTTATTTTACGCCCGGTTGCCAACCAGATTGTGAGGATCTTATCTTGTTTAACGATGGCGAGGAGTGTGAGGCGCCAGATATTGAAGAAGTATTTTTATTTGCAGGCAATGATGATGCTTTGGATTTATTAGTGTGATTTAATGTTTATTAAATTTCTACTCTTGATTTATTATCATTTTATCCTCATGTAAAGGTTATGAATATTGAACCTACAATTCCATGTCCCGTTTGCAACGCACCGATATTTATCAGACAGATTGATTTGCCTACAGGTGACATAGCTCGTGTTTATGCAGAGCCTTTAACTCTTGATGATAAAGCGTTTACTTTTCACCAACATCAAATGTGCGATGTAGAAACCTTATCAATGCATTAATAACTTCAATAACTATTAAATAGAACAATGGCTGGGTGGCAGAACATCTTATGCAGCGGTGTGCAAAGCCGCCTATGTTGGTTTGAATCCAACCCCAGCCTCCAATTTCTCGTTTAATTGACATGATTATTTGGCGCTTTTTGAGGCCCAGTTCTTGTCTGCACTCTCTATGTTCGCCGGTACATCTTTTAACCAGGTATTTCTAACTCCCAAACTGTAGTTCATATAGAGTTTTCCATCGACTAGTGTAAAGGCCTCTGGATCAGAGGAAACAACAAAGCCATTGGCCATGCCGTAGGCACAATATCCGCCATATTGGGGGGAGTATTTTTCGGGGTTTCCTTGAAATAATTCTTTGTTAGTTTTAGATGAAAAATGCCATGTTGCGCCATTATGCACCGTCGTGATGTCCGAAGAGCCCTTGACGGGTCGTTCATCGGTGAAATAAGCCACAGGGTCGTAACCACGAAGGGCGCCAAATTCGGTCTGGAAAGTAGGTTTCGATGTAATGCTGGTGCAAGCTGCAAGCATTGCTACTAATGATATAAGTGCGAGGGTACGCATAATTTTCTCCTAAAATTAATCAAACATTCCTGCTACGCAAGGATGTCTCATTGTGTAAATAACACGCCTGGAACCATTCTGCTGTTGAGGCATTCTCAATTATTGTGCGACTATTGGCTAAATATTTAGTTCAGGGGTATTTGGGAACTAGCTCTTTTGTAGAAATTCATATGGGTACCACAGAACTATCAATACTGATCTGGGTCGAAAATGACTTGTGCCGTGGTTACTGAACCGAGCAACATTAATTTTAAAAACTAAATTGGGAAATTAACCAAAAATAATGAGTTCTGTACCACACCCCTCGGTATTAGTGCTGGTATTGGTCAGTATCGTTATCTCGCTCTATGGGCTCACAGGGCTGAAAACCAACGCTGATTATCGAGTCTATTTTGATCAAAACGATCCATTACTGCAGACAGATAAGAAGCTAAGTGAACAATATGCGCAATTGGACTCGTTGATCTTAATTCTCTCAACAGAAGACAACACCTTACTCGAACAGGGTTTAATTGATTTTTATACCGATTTTGAAAAACAACTTTCCACTATTAAGTATGTTGAACGTGTTACAGCATTTTTTCAGTTTCTAGATGAAGATCTTAATCTTGATGATGAATTTTTATTCTCGGATGAGAAGCAAGAGCCGGAAGACCTGTTACATCAACTGCGAACTCATTCACGTGGTGCCAACGTAGTTACCGCAGATGGCCGTTACGGCTTGTTAAATATCGGTGTGTCATTCCCTGGCGAGAATACAGCTAAAGAAGTGAAACAATTTATGACTGAAGTTAAGTCAGTCATAGATAGTCAGCTCAACTCAAAGAATTTTAAACTTGCCGTAAACTACTCAGGAACGCTTGCGTTAAATGAAGCCTACATTGATGTCGTTCGCCATGATTTAAAACGGTTTATTCCTTGTCTATTCTTAATCTTTATTATCTGTCTGTTCGTATTCTTCCGAAGCTGGCCGATTATATTTTTGCTAATAGGGACAGCCTTATTGTCAGCGGTATCTGCCTTTGGTGTAGCGGGTTGGTTACATTGGGAACTAGCGGCAATCAATGCTTTCACGCCAATAATTATTATGAGTTTAAACATTGCTACGTCAATGCACATTGTGGTGAACTACTTTCGTTATGTTGCCGATGGACTCTCGCGAGTGGAAGCTATGACTGAAAGCATGCACTACAATTTTACGGCGCTTACACTCAGTACAATCACAACAGCCGCTGGCTTTTTATTGTTGGCATTCAGTCCCTCGCCACCGGTAAACGTGGTTGGCTATATCGTTGCGACAGGGATGATTGTCTCTTATGTATTGTGTCTAACTCTCCTTCGTGTCCAATTACCAAAACTGAATTTATCGAGTGAGCAGGCCATACGAGTAGTAGAACGTTTCTCTTTGCTTAATTTAGGAACCTCAACGCTAAGATATAGTAATCACATACTGGTGTTTTCAGGTGTCACTATAATCGTTGGATTGATTTCTATAATGCAACTCAAGATCAACGACAATGTTTATGAATATTTTCCTGAGGAGCATAGTTTTCGAGAGGGAACAAAACTTATTGATGAGCACTTTGATGGCAGTATCCGCTTGCTCTATTCGATTGATAGCGGAAAACCCCTTGGGGTTCTAGAGCCTGACTATAGGCAACATTTAGCTGGATTTACTGAGTGGTTACGTGGACAGGAAAATGTTGCGCGAGTCGATGATGTCTTGTCTATCGCTACTGACAAAGGTGTGCGGTTCGATACTATGCGGCCTGTGCTAGAGATAAATGCGCCGAGCTTTTTTGGATTGGAACAAGATCTAACGAGAGATTATCAAGCGGTTAAAGTCTCTATTTTTCTTGAAGCAGTAACGGCTCAAGAGTTAATAGCATTTGATTCAAAGGTTAAATCCTGGCTTGAGAATAATATTACGCCTTATAGTTACGAGGGAGGTGTTGGGCCCGACCTTCTTTTTGCAAAACTAGGCGAACGCAACGCAAGAAGTATGTTTTTCTCTCTGGGTCTAGCATTAGTTGTGATCGCATTAATAATAGGCGGGTTATTACGGTCCTGGTCGGCAACTTTAATCGGCTTAATCTGTAATTTATTTCCAGTAGTGACTGTGTTTGCTTTATGGTCACTTATAGGAGGATATATCAGCCTAGGCAGTGCCATGGTGATGGGTATGATTATGGGCATCATCGTTGATGACACGTTACACATGCTAATTAAATATCCGCGGACATTAAATACATCTGTCATAAGTTCTGTGCTTACCTTATATGAAAAAGTTTGTCCGGCTATTCTGATTACCAGTGTTACATTAGCTGCCGGACTGTTTGTAGGCATATTTTCCGGGTTTCGTCCGATATATGAATTAAGCCTGCTTTCGCTCTCAATTATATTAGTAGCGTTGCTGGCAGATCTTTTTTTACTTCCCGCATTACTGCACGTAATGAAATTCAAGCGAGCATGACATGAGCGCACAACCTTCATATATGGAACAATTAAATAGCTTGCGTTGTTTTGACGTTAATATTGATCCGCGGACGATTATTATGCCTTCATGGTTTATTGATTGGCGTGAAGGTTTCTTAAGCGGGCGGAGTAAGTTAAGGCATCGACATGAGGAAGCATTAGCGCGACTCATACCATTGCTGCTTTGTGGTGAGCAGTCGGCTATACATGTCTTTGGTGTTGAAGTAGAACGGCTTCGAGGTAGTCCATGGTCAAGCAGCATGAGTCTACTAAAGGATATTGAGACAGATGAATATGCGCATGAACAGGCGCTACAAACAGTAGCATCAATGCTGATGGAGCCTGCTGATCTACATTCTATAAAACGGAAGGCCAGACATTTTTATATCAGCCTTGGGAGTACTGCCGGGATGACTGAGCATTTTGCACGTATTTCTCAGCTCGATGCCTGTGTTTGCATAATCATGAATGCAATAACGCAATGTGATCTGGGAAAAGGACATTCGATAGTGCAACTTTTCGATCATATTAAGAAAGATGAGGCGCGTCATGTCTCAATCTGTCGTAAACATTTTCTGGCGTTAGGTGGCGATTTGCACTTGTTTAAGCAAAACAAAGATTCTATAGGATCAAAATTGGTTTCATTACTTACTACGCAAGCGGATAGTCTTGAAACACTGGGTATCGATCCTGATGGTTTGTTTCGTAAACTGGCGTTCGTTAAATAACGATGACTGTTCACTTCGCAAATGATCGGGTAAAACTACTGGGTAGTGGTTCCATGTTGCCCGGTGAGTGCATTGATAACGAACGCCTGTTTTCTGGTATAGAAAAACAATGTGGAAAGGCTGTGGCACGAAAGGCTGCCTTAATCAGCCGACGCCTGGGTATAAACTCGCGTCATTTTTGTCGCGCCAAGGAAAGCGGTATCTCTACCCCTGAAGAAAGCGCGCCGCAACTTTGCGTTAAGGCTGTTAACGCCGCACGTTCTGATAGCAAGCAAAACAGCAAGATAGGTTATTTAATCGGTCACACTACCAGTCCGGAAACATTATTACCTCCGAACATAGCCTGGGTTGCTGAACAGCTTGAACATGAAGGTCCTTATATGGAGTTGCGGCAAGCGTGCACTGGTTTTGCAAATGCCCTACAGATAGCCATTCCTATGCTAGCGAATGATACGTCGATGCAATCGATTGCTATTGTCGGCAGTGAAGTTGGTTCAATCTATTTTGATCTCTCTGCTGATTTTATTGATCGTGAACAATTGGTCAATTATGTCCAAATGGGGGATGGTGCGGGATCTGTAATTTTAGGTGCAGATGATGGAAGTGATAATAGTATCATTTCAGATGCCTATATCGGACACATTGGTAATGGTAAAGCGCCTGGGTTTTTTCTGGAAGGTGGTGGTTCGGGTAATGTGCACTGTAAGTCAGGTTTACCCGTGTTCCGCCATAATGTCTCAGAAGTCAGAGAGCAAGGCGCGAGCCTTTTTATAAAGGGTTTAGAGTCTATCCTGGCGCGAGGATATTCGTTAGATGATTTCGAATATATATTACCGCATCAGGTTAATGGGCATCTGGGGTTTTTGTTAAGCGAGCATCTACATGTGCCGGAAGAACGCATTATTGTCGACGCTGATAAACTAGGTAATCTCGGGTCAGCAGCGATATGGGTTAGCCTGGATCGATTACGCCAATCGGGACGCCTTAAAAAAGGGGATAAGGTTTTAGTGCTGGGTGCTGAGGCGACTAAATATCTTTATGGCGGCTTTGTATTCCATTATTAATAAAAGTATTTTTAGTTAATTAAGCTCATAAGATAAAGATTAAGGTCGCCGATAAGAAACAAGGTTGGTACGCATTCTAAGTATGTGGTGATCATTCCTCAGTTGATATGCCCCATTGGTAAGTACTGACGAATCTGTATTTTTAGAACGGTTCATTCCATTTCTCCAAGCAACATTATTTCTTCTTCGGTATAACGCGGCGTGATGTGTTGCGGGCAGTTTCTGTCCCATGCTTCGATATGAATTAGAAATGCACGTTCAATATTCGCTTTGTATTCTCTGTCAGCAAGTTTTTCGATTAACACCTCATCTGTTTCAGTGACTTCCGAAGTGCCCCAGAGTTTGATGCGCGTACGGTTTGGATAGTCCATTAAAAAGATACAAACCTTATTATTATCTTGCAGATTACCGTATGAGATGTATTGACGATTACCACTGAAGTCAGCAAAGCCGAGCGTATTATTATCTATAACTTTCAGGAAACCTTTTGGTCCACCGCGATGCTGGATGTAAGGCTGCCCTTCTGCATTAACCGTCGCCATATAGAATGAATCGCGTTGTGCTATAAAACTAGCTAGAAATTCAGTAACTGTACTTTCCCAACTACCGCGCTGTTCCATATTTGCATAGGCACTACGAGACTCTTTTTCTTTTTGAACTTTCTTTACTGTTTCTGAAAAGGCAATATCACTTGTATATTCTCTCATCTTTGTTCTCCAGCGTAATGAGGTCATCATAAACATGACGACCTCATAGTATATTAGTTAATGACTAGCTACATTGCTCTGTTCGAAGAAGCGACGTATATGTTCTGCGATAACTTCGCTATCTTCTTCTAGGGCAAAGTGACCCGTATCCAGTAGGTTAAAATCAACCACCTTCAAATCTCGTTTGTAAGGATGTGCTCCTGCTGCCGGGAAAATTTCATCGTTCTTTCCCCATACGATCAATGTTGGTGGTTGATGCTTGCGCAAGTAGGCTTGCCATTCTGGATATAGCGGTGGGTTTGTGCCGTAGCTGTAAAACATTTCCAGTTGTATTTCATGGTTTCCTGGGCGGTCTAGCAATGGTTGCACGTGATCCCATGTGTCTGGACTAATGGCTTCCGTGTTACGTACACCATTAGTGTATTGCCATTTGGTTGCACCAAGTGTTACTAGAAAACGTAAAGCATCATCATTGCTCATGTTTGGATTTTTATACGCATTCTTAACGTTTATCCAAAAATCATTATCAAGACCTTTGTTAATTGCTTTGCGATCTTTCCAATAGGCTTGTATAGGTTCCCAAAAATTATTGTTAATCCCTTCAATATAGGCATTACCATTTTGGATAATTAGACCATTAACGCGTTCCGGGTGTTTGGTCGCAATGCGGAAACCGATTGGAGCGCCATAGTCCATCAGGTACAAGCTGTATGTTTTGAGCTCAATCTTTTCGATAAACTTATCAACAATATTGGCTACGTTATCAAAGCTATATTCAAACTCATGCACACTTGGCATCGAACTCTGTCCGTAACCAGGGTAGTCCGGTGCGACGAGGTGGTATTGAGCAGACAGCTGTGGAATCAAATCGCGAAACATATGTGATGATGTTGGGAAACCGTGCAACAACAATAGAGTCGGTTTATTGGGGTTGCCCGCTTCGCGATAGAAAATATTCAGGCCATCAATTTCAACGGTCTTGTACTTGATATCATTGTCTTGCTCGGCTGCATTTGCTGCGATTCCAATAGTCATTAGTAAACTAAATACGGTTGCAGTAACGATACTGCGTGTTTGTGTTTTCATTTTAACTCTCCCTTAGTGATTGCTTAATACCCATTTGGGTGACTTCGGGAGCAACAATAGGCTTTCATAATATTAATAAAAAGCATATATTATTAACAATCATCATTCATTAAATGAATAGTATTTATGACGCTGGATCAACTCAAAGTTCTCTGTGCGGTAATTGAAATGGGTAGTTTCAGTGCCGCTGCAGAAAAATTAAACAGGGTGCAATCAGCGGTGAGTATTGCTATCAAAAAGCTGGAGGAGTCACTGGATATCAAGATCTTTGACCGTGATGCTTACCGTCCGCAATTAACAGAGGCAGGGAGTGAAATTCACCGGCAGGCGTTAACTATCCTAAAACAGACCGATTTTTTAAATTATACCGCCGAACAATTAGCTATAGGTGAAGAATCCGAAATTGCGATTGCCATTGACGGTATATGTCCTCTAGAGTTAATTACAAAAAATTTAAAAAGTTTTAAAAACGATCATCCGCATATGCGCATACAACTTTATATTGAATACCTGGGTAGTATGGAGCGGTTAAGCGAAGGGACAATCGATATTGCATTTACGCAAGTTTTAGAATGGCCGACATGGATCGATGCGATTCCTGTGGTTGAGATCCCGTACCTTCCTGTTGTTGCAGCTGACCATCCATTAGCTATCAATGACAATAGTATTAATCAAGAGCTTGAGAAATTTACTCAGATAGTGGTTAGTAGTTCACAGAAAACATCACTATCTGTGAATGTAATGGAAGAAGCAACCATTTGGCATGTAGGAGATTTTTCATCAAAACGGCAATTGATAAAAGAAGGCTTTGGTTGGGGCTATATGCCGCAACATATGATTGACACAGATCTAGAAGAGCACACACTGGTGGCACTGAATCTGGGACGGGGAAATAAGAATAGTAAAATAAAGACGCGACGCTCAGAAAATATTGTTACTACTCATCAGTTATACATTGTGCGACGTAACGATAGACCGATTGGTCCTTTAGCATCAAGATTCTGGAATTTGTTTGAGGAAAGTATTCGTTAATATAATTGCATAAAGATTTAGCCAGGAGGTGTTTATGAGTAGGGTACTTGTATCATTGTATGGTGTGTTAAGTTATATCATATTTTTTCTGTCGTTCTTATATGCCATTGGCTTTGTGGGTAATTTACTCGTCCCAAAAACGATAGACTCGGGCGATGTTACTGCGATTGTCCCATCTTTAATCATCAATGTTGTTTTGCTTGCGTTGTTCGCTATCCCGCATAGCGTTATGGCGCGGCCGGCATTTAAGCAATGGTTTACTCGTTATATCCCTGTGGCCATTGAACGCAGCACCTATGTCTTGGTGTCCAGTTTGTTATTATTTTTACTTTACTGGCTATGGCAACCCATCACAGGCGTTATATGGAATATAGAATCTGCGGTTGGTAGTATGATTTTAATGGGCATTTTCTGGGTTGGATGGTTAATTGTACTGCTATCAACATTCATGACTAACCATTTTGATCTGTTTGGCTTACGCCAAGTTTATATTAACTTCAAAGGTCAGGAATATAGTCATTTAGAGTTTAGGATGAT